>ERZ836829.129-NODE-129-length-122700-cov-9.715088_pt1 | contig 122700 bp, 120 predicted proteins | sample MGYA00519574_ERZ836829 | MGnify/ENA primary metagenome ERZ836829 (study PRJEB31850, sample SAMEA3708808) | human gut metagenome | biome: human gut; feature: human-associated habitat; material: faeces | place: China | collected 2014 ...
TAAGGCAACGGACTCTGACTCCGTCATTTTCAAGGTTCGAATCCTTGTAGCCCAGCTGATAAAAGGCTGTTAATCTTTGTGAATGCAAGGCTTAATGGTCTTTTTTGTTACTGTACACCTTTTTCTTGCGCTTGACATCCATTTGTGTTAATGTAAAGGCGAAGCTAACTGTTCAGTAGGTCTGCGCATTTACTGCGCTGACCGTACGAAAACATGGGCTGGCAGGCAAAAATCCCATTGCCGCAGGCAATTTTTAATGGATTTTTGCTCGTGACTGTGAAGGTACTGAACAGTTACAGGCGAAGTCGGAAAAAGAGAGCGTGTTTCGCGGGAATGGATTTTTGAGTCGGAATACGGATCTTGCCGATCGGTGAGGTAGATTATGTATGAATTAAACAGCCGGGTCCGGTACAGCGAGACGGATATTGACGCGAAGCTGTCCCTGACCGGGATCATGAATTATATGCAGGACTGTTCGACAATGCAGTCGGAAGACGCGGGAGTTGGGATCGGATATCTGGAGCAGGAGAAGAAAGCATGGCTGTTATCATCCTGGCAGATCATGATCGAAAGACGCCCGGCGCTGGGTGAAAAGATCCGCGTGGTCACATGGCCGTATGGGGTAAAAGGACTTTACGCCCTGAGAAACTTCGCAATCATAGATGAAAAGAACGAATATCTCGTGAAGGCAAATTCCTACTGGTTTCTCCTGAATACGGAGACGGGACGCCCGATGCGGATCATGGAGTCGGACACAGCTCCTTACGGGGAGTTCAGCCCGAAACTCGAGATGGAGGATGCGGGAAGAAAGATCCAGGTGCCGAAGGAGATGGGGGAGACGGGCCGGATGGTGGTCATGAAACACCTTCTCGACACGAACCTTCATGTAAACAATGCCCAGTATGTGGACATTGCGAGAGAACTTCTTCCGGCCGGGACGGAAATTTCGGAGATCAGGGCTGAATACAGGAAAGCGGCTGTGCTCGGGGATGAGATCGTGATCAGGAGCGCGCGGGAAGGAAAATCCTATCTTGTATCGCTCTGCAATCCGGACGGCGATGTGTTTGCAAATATCGAGTTGAAAGAGATGTAACCGGATCCTGCTGATGGTTGGCAGGATCATGACAGTGAAAATAAAAAGAGAGGACGCAGCGGAAAGATCCTGGTTGCTGTTTGCATGGAACGTGAACAATGCTGGGGATGCAGCTGCGGGAGGACGAAAGACATGATGGAAATCGGAAAAATTCAGAAACTGAAAGTGATCAAAGAGAAGGACTTCGGAATTTATCTCTCTGACGGAGATAAGGCGGATGCCCAGGGCGTCCTTCTCCCGAAGAAGCAGGTACCGGCGGGAACGAAGATCGGGGATGAGATGGAGGTGTTCCTCTACAAGGATTCTGAGGACCGCCTGATCGCGACGACATCCCGCCCGAAGGTCACTCTGGGTGAGACGGCGGTCCTTGAGGTGAAAGAAGTCTCAAAGATCGGCGCGTTTCTCGATATGGGACTGGAGAAAGATCTCCTGCTCCCGTTTAAGGAGCAGACCCACCAGGTCCGCAAAGGGGAGAAATGCCTGGTTGCCCTCTACGTGGATAAGAGCAAACGTCTCGCGGCGACCATGAAGGCGTACCAGTATCTGAGATGCGATTCCCCGTACCACACCGGAGACGAGGCGGATGGATTTGTATTTGAGATCAATCCGGATATGGGCGCATTCGTTGCGGTGGATGGGATCTACCAGGGAATGATCCCGAAAAAGGAACTGTTTTCCGGCTACAAGGTAGGAGATGAGATCCGTGTCCGTGTGACGAGAGTCCGTGCGGACGGAAAGCTTGACCTCACAACGAGAGACAAGGCGGGAAGCCAGATCTTTTCTGACGCCGATCTTGTCATGAAGGTCATTGAAGAGTTTGACGGAGTCCTGCCGTTTAATGATAAGGCAGCTCCGGAAGTCATCGCGCGCGAGTTCAAACTCAGCAAGAACGCATTCAAGCGTGCGGTGGGACATCTGTTAAAAGAAGGAAAGATCGAGATCACGGAGAAAAGCATCCGGAAAATCGATAAATAAGGAATCATGGAGGAAAATCACATGAAGAAAGTTATCAGCACAACAAACGCACCGGCAGCGATCGGACCGTATTCCCAGGCAATCGAGGCAAATGGTTTTGTATTTGCATCCGGACAGATCCCGGTAAACCCGGAGACAGGTGAGATCCCGGAGGGGATCGAGGCTCAGGCAGAGCAGGTCATGAAAAATGTGAAGAATCTTCTCGAGGCAGCAGGGACATCTGTTGACCAGGTTGTAAAAACAGGCGTATTCATCAAAAACATGGATGATTTCGCAACGATCAACGGCATTTATGCAAAATATTTCGCAAAAGACTGCCCGGCACGTTCCTGCGTGGAGGTTGCAAGACTTCCGAAGGACGTCCTTCTTGAGATGGAAGCGATCGCAGTAAAATAAGAATGATCGTGACAGTCGCCAGGGTCTCGCACAAGCGCGGACTTTGGCTCGTTGTTTGCGTAAATAAAAAAGGCGGAGACTGTGAGTGAAAACAGTCTCCGCCTTTTTGGTAATTTTGATAAGAAATTAACTAACCGTCTGTCTGTTTTTATGGAAAAAGGGCATATTTTTCAAAAAGTCTGAGTGGTCCTATGGAATATGCATGGAAAAAACGCATTTTTTTTGTGGAATAACCATATGGAAAAACATGTACTGTTTGTGTATGATGGATACAATAGATATAACAATAGGTTAAGTCTGCAATCCTGCAGATGAATATATCATACAGATCAGGAGGAAATTGATGTCCGGTTTAGTGTTAAAAAATATCAACAAGACGTTTCCGGGTGACCAGCAGGCAATCCGGGATTTCAATCTGGAAGTGAAGGATAGGGAATTTCTGATCCTGGTGGGACCGACGGCGTGCGGAAAATCGACGCTGCTTCGGATGATCGGCGGACTTGAGGAGATCACTTCAGGCAGCCTGCTGATCGATGGGATCGACATGACAGACGCGGATCCGAAAGAGAGAAACGTCGCGATGCTTTTTAAGAACAGTGTACTCTATCCGGGAATGAGCGTGGAGGAAAATCTCATGTTTTCACTCCGGATGGCAAAAATGAACCCGGCGGAGATCGAGAGAAGAGTGGAAGAGACTGCAAAGATCTTAAATCTTGGGGCGACTCTTGACAAGATGCCGGAAGAACTCTCACCCGCTGATACATATCGTGTCCTTCTCGGACGTGCCCTGATGCGCCGCCCGGGGATCCTGCTCCTGGACCGCACGATCGCGGAGGCGGATCCGGATGTTCAGGAAGTGATGAGAAAAGAATTTGCAAACATCAACCGTGAGCTCGGGATCACAGTGATCTACGCGACAGACAGCCAGAAAACGGCAATGGCGCTGGGGACAAGGATGATCGTGATGAACGAAGGCGTGATCTGCCAGGAAGACTCCGCACAGAATGTCTATAACCACCCGGGCAGCCTGTTTGTTGCCGGATTTTTCGGAACACCGCGGATGAACTTATCCATCGCGAAGGTGACGGAGGAGAACGGCAGTGTTGTCCTGAAGTTTTCATCAGGAACAATCCCGCTCTCAGAGAAAAAAGGAAATTTCCTCAGAGAGCTCGGCTATGTGGGCAAGGAGGTCTTTACAGGTGTCCGCCCGGATAAAGTCGCTCCGGCAAAGAACGGAGAGAACGGTGAGATCACAGGGGAACTCATCGGAGGCGAGGAGATCGATGATGCGCCGTATATCCGCTTCCGTGTCGGTGAGAATGAATTCCTGGCAAAGGCGGAAGGCGGAGAAAATCTCACCGGAAAGAAGATGTCCTTCAAAATTTCCGGCGACAATGTGTACCTCTTCGACAAAGAAACAGAAAAAATCATTGCAGAATAACCAAAATATCAGGCAGGCCGGTCCTTTTACGGGGATCCGGTCTGTTTTTTAGTGAAAAATACAAAAAAATTCTTTTCTTTTTTGTGATTTTGCATTAGAATAAATGTGAATATGTCCATGCCTGCAACGATTGCCATTCATCCCGAAAGGAACTGCAAACCGTGGAACCTGAGGAGAAAGGTACTAGATCGTCGCGATACTGTGAAAAGGAGAGGACGCTATGATTTCAAATCAGATTTTACAGTCGAATATCGAAGGACTGAAAGAGATTACAAGAATTGACCTTTGCGTCTGTGATGTGGAGGGAAAGGTCCTGGCTTCCACATTCGAGCATGCGGAAGAGTATGAAAGCTCCATACTCGCGTTTGTGGATTCTCCGGCGGACAGCCAGGTGATTTCCGGTTATCAGTTCTTTAAAGTGTTTGATGAGCACCAGCTTGAGTACATCCTGCTCGCAAAAGGCGGCAGCGATGATGTTTATATGGTAGGCAAACTGGCAGCGTTCCAGATCCAGAATCTTCTGGTGGCCTACAAGGAAAGATTCGATAAAGATAACTTCATCAAGAACCTTCTTCTCGACAACCTTCTTCTCGTTGATATCTACAACCGCGCGAAGAAGCTCCATATCGAGACGAATGTAAAACGAGTAGTATATCTGATCGAAACAAAGAATGAAAAAGACAACAATGCTCTGGAGACGATGCGGAGCCTGTTCTCTACAAAGACAAAAGATTTCATCACGGCTGTCGATGAAAAGAATATCATCCTCGTCCGCGAGGTAAAGCCGGGTGAGACTTACGAGGATCTTGAGAAGGTCGCGAACACGATTCTGGATATGCTGAACACGGAGGCAATGTCCAAGGTGCGCATCGCGTTCGGTACGATCGTCGGCGAGATCAAGGATGTCTCCCGCTCCTACAAAGAGGCGAAGATGGCTCTCGACGTCGGAAAGATCTTCTACAACAGCAAGAATGTAGTTGCTTACTCGAACCTTGGTATCGGACGTCTGATCTATCAGCTTCCGCTTCCGCTCTGCCGGATGTTTATCAAGGAGATCTTTGACGGGAAGAACCCGGATGAGTTCGATGAGGAAACACTCACAACGATCAATAAGTTCTTTGAGAACAGCCTGAATGTCTCCGAGACATCAAGACAGCTCTACATCCACAGAAATACGCTTGTTTACCGTCTGGATAAGCTCCAGAAGAGCACCGGCCTGGATCTGCGCGTATTTGAGGACGCGATCACCTTCAAGATCGCCCTGATGGTTGTAAAGTACATGAAGTACATGGAGAATTTGGACTACTAAATTATGATAGAAATTTCAAAACTGACAAAGACCTATGACAGGGGTACGAAAGCCCTGCGGGATGTGAACATCACGATCGATGATGGGGAATTTGTCTTTATAACCGGCCGGAGCGGCTCCGGAAAATCCACATTGATCAAGATCCTCTTGAAGGAAGTGGAGCCGACTTCCGGCCGTGTTGTCGTTAATGACATGGACCTCGTGAAAATGCCGAGAAGATATGTTCCGAAATACCGCAGACGCCTTGGTGTCGTATTCCAGGATTTCCGTCTTTTAAAAGATAAGACAGTTTATGAGAATGTGGCATTTGCCCAGAGAGTGATCGGAGAGTCCAGCCGGACGATCCGGGAATCTGTTCCGCATATGTTGAAGATGGTAGGTCTTTCTTCCAAATATAAGTTTTTCCCGCACCAGCTTTCCGGCGGAGAACAGCAGCGAGTGGCGATCGCCAGGGCTCTGATCAACCGTCCGGAGATCCTGCTTGCCGATGAGCCGACAGGAAACCTGGATCCCCACAATGCGATGGAGATCATGGGACTTCTGGAAAAGATCAACAGGCGTGGGACAACCGTGATCGTTGTCACGCACAGCCATGAGATCGTGGACATGATGAAAAAACGTGTTATTACGATCGACCGTGGTATGGTGATCCGTGATGAGGAGGAAAGTGGGTACCGTTATGAGGATTAGCACATTCTGGTTCTGCATGAAGCAGGGACTGGTGAATATATGCAGAAATATCTGGTTTTCCCTTGCGTCGACCGCGATCATTTCTGCATGTATTTTTTTATTCTGCGTATTTTTTTCTGTGATCACCAACATCGAGTACATGGTCCGCACGGCGGAGACAACGATGGGGATCACGGTATTTTTCGATGAGAACCTGACGGAGGACGAGATCAAAGACATCGGGGCAAAGATCGAGTCGGATAAGTCGGGAATCATAAAAGAGATCAAATTTGTCTCCGCTGAGGAGGCGTGGGACAGCTTTAAGAGCGAGTATTTCGGGGACGAGGAGGCGCTTGCGGAAGGATTTGCGGACGATAATCCTCTTGCGGGATCTTCTTCCTATGAGATCCGCTTAAACAACATCACGGATCAGGACGGGATGGTGGCTTACCTGGAAGGACTTTCCGGAGTCCGCAAGGTAAACTATTCCAACAGTGCGGCAACCGGCCTCGCGAGCTTTAATAAGATCCTGGGACTCCTGTTCGGCGTCCTGATCGCCATGCTGCTCGCCGTTGCGGTGTTCCTGATTAGCAATACGATCTCTGTCGCCGCTGAATTCCGCAAGAACGAGAACAGGATCATGCGGCTCATCGGAGCGACAAATTTCATGATCCGGGCACCGTTTGTGGTGGAGGGAACGATCCTGGGGCTGATCGGAGCGGCGATCCCGCTGGGAGTCATGCTGTTCGTTTACCGCCAGACCGTGGAATATGTGATGAACCGGTTTGAGCTGCTCTCGGGGATCATCCAGTTCCTGCCGATCGGAACCTTCTATCCGACGATGGCGGCGATCGCCCTCGCACTTGGCGGCGGACTTGGATTTTTCGTAAGTTTCTTTACGATCCGCAGAGAGCTGCGCGTGTAGGAGGGAGAGACAAATGAGAAGATCAGGAAAATTTCTGGCTGCGGCCTTGTCTTTTGCCCTCGTTCTCGCGACGCCGCTTTCCGCCCAGGCGACGAAGAGCGGACTGAGTGACGCGAAGAGCAAAAAAACGGCGTTGGAAGCGGAAAAAAAGAAAACAGAACAGGAATTAAAGAACCTGGAAGGACTGAAAAGCGACACGACCGCCTATGTCAAAAAGCTGGATTCCAGCCTGGAATCCATTGGAAATGAGCTTTCAAAGCTGAATGATGACATCGACGCGAAGGAAAAGCAGATCGATACGACAAAGCAGGAACTCTCCGAGGCGAAGGAGACGGAGAAAAGCCAGTATGAATCCATGAAGCTCCGGATAAAATATATGTACGAGAAGGGAGACAGCACCTACGTGGATCTTCTCATGGAGGCGGGTTCCCTCTCAGAGCTTTTAAGCAAGGCGGAGTATATCACAAAAATCTCTTCCTATGACCGGCAAAAACTCGATGAGTATGCCGCAACGAAGGAGAAGATCGCAGAGAAAGAGAAAGCTCTGGAAGGAGAGCATGCTGAACTATTAACTCTTCAGGATGAGACGGAGGCAAAACAGGCGTCCGTGGAGAAGCTTCTCGCCGCGAAACAGACGGAGCTCCAGAACTACGAGACGAAGATCGCTTCCGCAGAAGGTCAGATCTCCGAATATGCGAAGGCGATCGAGGCGCAGGAAAACCAGATCAAGTCCATCGAGGCGGAAATCAAACGGAAGGAAGAGGAAGCGAGAAAGAAAGCCGAGGAAGAGAAGAAAAAAGCTGCTGCGGCAAACGAGGCGGCACAGACGTATAAAACCGTGAGCCTTGGGGACATTAGCTTTACATGGCCGTGTCCGGCGAGCGGACGGATCACTTCGGGATTCGGAAGCCGGAAATCCCCGACAAAGGGAGCTTCTTCGAACCACCAGGGAATCGATATCAGCGCGCCGACAGGAACTTCCATCGTCGCGGCTGCAGCGGGTGAGGTCGTGATCGCGACTTACAGCTCTTCCGCTGGAAATTATGTGATGATCAGCCATGGAGGCGGCGTCTATACGGTTTATATGCACGCGTCCAGTCTTCTGGTATCACAGGGACAAAGTGTGAAAAAGGGACAGACGATCGCGAAAGTCGGCTCAACGGGCTATTCCACCGGATCCCATCTCCATTTCGGAGTCCGGGTGAACGGTTCCTATGTGAATCCGACGAAGTATGTAAGTCCATAGCGGACTTTGACAGAGCTGCGCAGATCATGCGGACAATTCGGATCGTGATAGGCTTTGCTGTACATAATGGATTTCAGACAGCAATGGAAGAGAAAAATCTCCAGACAAAAACAGCTGCAGAAGGATGAAGGAGAGAAGACATTGGAAGAGAAAGAGACGAAAAATAAATTCTGGAAAGGCGTCCTGGTGGGCGCACTTGTGACGGCTTTTGCGGGATTTGCAGTGGTTGGATTTGCAACCGGAATATGGATCATCGGGCGTCGGACTTCGGAGAGTCAGAGCGCACAGACGACTGGAGCGGATGCCAACAAGCTGGATATGAAAAAGATCGAGCCGAAGCTTCAGTACATGGAGGCACTGATCGACAAGTACTTCCTGTTTGATGAGAACATGACGGAGGAAGAACAGAAGAAGAACGGGACAGCGGAAGACTGGATCTATCGTGGGTACATGTATTCTCTGAACGATCCGTATTCTGTGTATTATGATAAGGACGAATATACCAGTCTGAACGAGGAAAATTCCGGTACCTACTGCGGGATCGGCGTTCAGGTCAGCCAGAATGTATATACCGGAATTATCACGGCCGTGAAGGTTTTTAAAGATTCTCCGGCACAGGAAGCCGGAATGCTTCCCGGAGATATCCTCTACAAAGTGGAAGATATCGAGGCGACCGGTGAGGACCTCTCTCTTCTCGTGAGCGATCACATCCGCGGGGAGGAAGGAACGAAGGTCCATCTGACTGTTTACCGTCAGTCCACGGATGAATATGTGGAGATGGATGTGGAGCGGCGCATGGTGGAGAATCCGACCGTGGAGTATGAGATGCTGGAAAACAAAGCCGGATATATCTCACTTTCTTCCTTTGAGGAGGTAAGCTCCGAACAGTTTAAGAAAGCTGTGGATGACCTTACAGCTCAGGGAATGGAAAAGCTGATCGTCGATCTTCGAAACAACGGCGGCGGTGTTGTCCAGGCGGCGAAGGAAATCGCAGATTATCTTCTTCCGGATGGAAAGACCATCGTAAGCTTTAAGGGAAAAGGAATCGATGACAGCACCTACTCTTCCGATGACGGACATGAAGTGGATGTCCCGATCATTCTTCTTGTAAACGGCGAGAGCGCCAGCGCCTCCGAGGTACTGACGGGTGCCTTAAAGGATAACAACTGGGCAACGATCGTCGGAGAGAAGACCTTCGGAAAAGGAATCGCCCAGGGAGTGTTCAATCTCCCGGACGGCAGCGGCCTGAAACTCACAACGGCATACTACTATACCCCGTCCGGTGAGTGCATCCACAAACTCGGCATCGAGCCGGATGTGACAGTCACACTCGACGAGGATCTGAAGTCAAAGATCGAGATACCGAAGGATGAGGACAATCAGCTGCAGACAGCACTTGAAGTTTTCGATGAAGGCGTCGATGCGGTAAAAGCGAAGATCTCCGCGGAGACCGGGGAGACAGAAGCTGCGAATGATGACTTTGAAGCGAAGGTAAAGGAGAATATGGAGATCGAGAAAGAGACAGGGGCTGAGAAGTAGGACCTGCGCATTAGATTCTGAGAAATTGATAACGGGGAAAATTGAATATCTACTATATTATATAGAAGAAACAGGATGCTCCCTGAAGCGAAAAGAGGAAAAAGTCACATGAGAATGGATCTGATGCGACCTTTTTCCTCTTTGCTGTTTCAATCTGTGCATGGAAAACTTCGATTTGAACATGCTCCTGCCGATTATCCACAAATTGAAAAAACCCTTAAAAAATAAGCAAAAAAGGCTTGATTTTTAGATTACGATGTGTTATTCTTATCTGGCTGTGACATGATAGCGTAGAAGCGAGAGGTTGCTGCCTGAGAATGGCAGGTGTTCCGTGGAGCGAATGTCAAGTTAGGAAACTGGCGACAAGTCACTGTACCAAATTAACAGCTGCTCAGGGTAAGGGGCAGTAACAACGTGTGAATCGGCATGATACACACGAGACCGTGTACAGTCACCGCTTGTCGTACTTCGATTAAAAGTGCGAAAAGGAGGCGACTTTTTTTATGGCAAGTCAGGTTATGAGAATCACATTAAAGGCTTACGACCATCAGCTGATCGACCAGTCCGCTGGAAAGATCATCGAGACAGTAAAGAAAACAGGAGCACAGGTGAGTGGTCCGGTTCCGCTGCCGACAAAGAAAGAGGTTGTAACAATCTTAAGAGCTGTTCACAAGTACAAAGATTCCAGAGAGCAGTTCGAGCAGAGAACTCATAAGAGACTCATCGATATCGCAAGCCCGAGCCAGAAGACAGTAGATGCACTGTCCAGACTGGAAATGCCGGCTGGTGTTTATATCGACATCAAAATGAAAAATAAATAATTGAAAAATATTTATTTTTCATGCTACTGAAATGTAGCCACTAAAATTAGAAATCCTGAATGGTTCTGATATAAAAGCAACACTACTCATCCTGAAAGGGAATCAACATCATTACAAAATGTAATGTCATAGTGTTCCACCTATGTTGGGCTGCTCTAGGATGAACGCACAAAAAATTCTGTTTTGCGTTCCGCTGTAGATTAGTAACAGGAGGTAAAAACAATGAAGAAAGCGATTTTAGCTACAAAAGTCGGAATGACTCAGATCTTCAACGATGAAGGCGTTCTTGTTCCGGTAACAGTTCTTCAGGCTGGTCCGTGTGTAGTAACACAGGTTAAGACAGAGGAGAACGATGGATACAAAGCTGTACAGGTTGGCTTTGTAGATAAGAGAGAGAAACTTGTAAACAAGCCGGTAAAGGGTCACTTCGACAAGGCTGGCGTATCTTACAAGAGATTCGTTAGAGAGTTCCGTTTTGAGAATTCTGAAGAGTATAACGTAAAAGACGAAATCAAAGCTGATATCTTCGCTGCTGGCGATAAGGTTGATGCAACTGCTATCTCCAAAGGTAAAGGTTTCCAGGGCGCTATTAAGAGACTTGGACAGAGCAGAGGACCGATGGCTCATGGTTCTAAATTCCATCGTCATCAGGGTTCCAATGGTTCCGCAACAACTCCGGGCCGCGTATTCAAGGGCAAAGGCATGCCGGGTCAGATGGGTAACAAGAAGATTACCACTCAGAACCTCGAGATTGTCAAGGTTGACGTTGAGAACAACCTGATCCTTGTTAAAGGCGCTGTACCGGGACCGAAGAAGTCCTTAGTAACATTAAAGGAAACAGTAAAGGCTAACAAATAAGCTTTTACAGGAAAGGAGGAAACAGAAATGGCAAACGTATCCGTATACAATATGGAAGGTAAAGAAGTTGGCACAATCGAGCTGAACGACGCTGTATTTGGCGTTGAAGTGAACGAGCATCTCGTACACATGGCTGTTGTTGCACAGCTTGCAAATAAACGTCAGGGAACACAGAAAGCAAAAACACGTTCTGAGGTTTCCGGTGGCGGCAGAAAGCCGTGGAGACAGAAAGGAACAGGTCACGCTAGACAGGGTTCCACAAGATCTCCGCAGTGGACAGGCGGCGGAATGGTATTCGCTCCGACTCCGAGAGATTACACAATCACTCTTAACAAGAAAGAGAAGAGAGCTGCTCTTAAGTCCGCTCTTACAAGCAGAGTAAACGAGAACAAGTTCGTAGTTGTTGACGAGTTAAAGTTCGACGAGATCAAGACAAAGAACTTCAAGGCTGTTATGAACAACCTCAAAGTTTCCAAGGCTCTTGTTGTTCTTGCTGACAACGATCAGAACACAGTTCTTTCCGCAAGAAATATCCCGGAAGTTAAGACTTCCCTTGTTAATACAATCAATGTATTCGACATTCTGAAATACAACACTGTAGTAGCTACTAAGGCTGCTGTAGCATCTATCGAGGAGGTATACGCATAATGGCAAACGTACAGTACTACGACGTAATCCTCAAACCGGTTGTAACTGAGAAGAGCATGAACGCTATGAGCGAGAAGAAATACACATTCCTCGTACATCCGGAAGCAAACAAGACCATGATCAAAGAAGCTGTTGAGAAAATGTTCCCGGGAACAAAGGTTGACAGCGTAAACACAATGAACGCTGACGGTAAGAACCGCAGACGTGGCATGGTAGTAGGCAAGACTGCTAAGACAAAGAAAGCAATCGTTAAGCTTACAGCAGACAGCAAAGATATCGAAATCTTCCAGGGTCTGTAATTTTTGAAACTATGCGGCAACCAAAGCCGCGATACGAAAAATAGAAACGCCAGAAGGCGTTGAAAGGAGTCAGAAATGGGAATCAAAACCTATAACCCATATACACCTTCCAGAAGAAATATGACAGGTTCTGATTTCTCCGAGATCACAAAGACAACTCCGGAGAAGTCCTTAGTAGTTTCTTTAAAGAAGAACGCTGGTCGTAACAACCAGGGTAAGATCACCGTTAGACATCAGGGCGGTGGAAACAGACAGAAATATAGAATGGTTGACTTCAAGAGAAATTCCAAAGACGGAATTCAGGCAACTGTAATCGGTATCGAGTACGATCCGAACAGAAGCGCTAACATCGCTTTAATCTGCTACGCAGATGGTGAGAAGTCCTACATCCTTGCACCGCAGGGCCTTACAAACGGCATGAAGGTTATGAGCGGCGAGCACGCAGAGGCTAAGGTCGGCAACTGCTTACCGTTATCCTTAATCCCAGTTGGTGCACAGGTTCACAATATCGAGCTTTTCCCGGGCAAGGGCGGACAGATGGTTCGTTCTGCAGGAAACGCTGCACAGTTAATGGCTAAAGAAGGAAAATACGCTACACTTCGTTTACCGTCCGGCGAGATGAGAATGGTTCCGATCGAGTGCCGCGCAACAATCGGTGTTGTAGGCAACGGCGACCACAACCTTGTTAAGATTGGTAAAGCAGGTAGAAAACGTCACATGGGTATCCGCCCGACAGTGCGTGGTTCCGTTATGAACCCGAATGACCATCCGCATGGTGGTGGTGAAGGTAAGACTGGTATCGGCCGTCCGGGTCCGTGCACACCGTGGGGCAAGCCTGCTCTTGGTCTTAAGACTAGAAAGAAAAACAAACAGTCTAACAAGTTAATCGTAAGAAGAAGAAATGGTAAGGCGATTTCATAATCGATAGGAGGTAAAACGATGGCTCGTTCACTTAAAAAAGGACCATTTGCAGACGCTAGCTTACTGAAGAAGGTAGACGCTATGAACGAGGCAGGACAGAAACAGGTTATCAAGACCTGGTCCCGCCGTTCTACAATCTTCCCGCAGATGGTTGGTCATACAATCGCTGTACATGACGGCAGAAAGCATGTACCGGTATACGTAACAGAAGATATGGTTGGTCACAAACTTGGTGAGTTCGTTGCTACAAGAACTTACAGAGGCCATGGCAAAGACGAGAAAAAGTCCGGACGTAAATAATAGATACGCTTTGAAAGGAGGTTCCAGTAATGGCTAAGGGACATAGAAGTCAGATTAAGAGAGAGAGAAATGCCCAGAAGGATACAAGACCGTCTGCAAAGCTGTCTTACGCAAGAGTATCCGTTCAGAAGGCTTGTTTCGTATTAGATGCCATCAGAGGCAAAGATGTTCAGACAGCACTTGGTATTGTAACTTACAATCCTAGATATGCTTCCAGCTTAATCGAGAAATTATTAAAATCTGCAATCGCAAACGCTGAGAACAACAACGGAATGAACGCAGAGAACCTGTATGTGGAGGAGTGCTACGCATCTCAGGGACCGATTATGAAGAGAGTAAAACCGAGAGCACAGGGTAGAGCTTACAGAATCGAAAAGAGAATGAGCCACATCACTATCGTGCTGAACGAGAAATAATAGGAGGCAGTTATGGGACAGAAAGTTAATCCACACGGCATGAGAGTCGGCGTTATCAAAGACTGGGATTCCAGATGGTACGCTGAAGCTGATTTCGCTGACAACCTCATCGAGGATCACAAAATCAGAACTTACCTGAAGAAGAGATTATACAGCGCCGGCGTTTCCAAGATCGAAATCGAGCGCGCATCTGATAGAGTAAAAATTATCGTTTTCACAGCAAAACCGGGCGTAGTTATCGGTAAGGGCGGATCTGAGATCGAGAAGGTCAAAGCTGAAGTTCAGAAGATGACTGCTAAGAAGGTATTTGTAGACATCAAGGAAGTTAAGAGACCGGACCGTGAAGCTCAGCTCGTTGCAGAGTCCATCGCTCAGCAGCTTGAGAACCGTGTTTCCTTCCGTCGTGCTATGAAGTCCACAATGTCCAGATCCATGAAGGCTGGCGTTCTTGGTATCAAGACAGCAGTTGGCGGACGTCTTGGCGGCGCTGATATTGCACGTACAGAGTTCTACAGCGAGGGAACAATCCCGCTTCAGACATTAAGAGCAGATATTGACTATGGTTTCGCAGAGGCAGATACAACTTACGGCAAACTTGGCGTTAAAGTTTGGATCTACAAAGGCGAGGTTCTTCCGACTAAGGGAAATAAGGAAGGGAGCGATAAATAATGTTAATGCCGAAAAGAGTAAAGCGCCGCAAACAGTTCCGTGGAACTATGGCCGGTAAAGCTTTAAGAGGAAATACAATCTCCAACGGTGAGTATGGCCTTGTTGCCCTTGAGCCGTGCTGGATCAAATCTAATCAGATCGAGGCAGCCCGTGTTGCCATGACTCGTTATATCAAACGTGGTGGTAAAGTTTGGATCAAGATCTTCCCGGACAAACCGGTAACAGCTAAACCGGCTGAGACTCGTATGGGTTCCGGTAAGGGCGCTCTTGAGTACTGGGTAGCAGTAGTTAAACCGGGCCGTGTTATGTTCGAAATCGCTGGCGTTCCGGAGGAAACAGCAAAGGAAGCTCTTCGTCTTGCTATGCACAAACTCCCGTGTAAGTGTAAAATTGCTTCCAAGGCAGATTTAGAAGGCGGTGATAACAGTGAAAACTAATAAGTATGTAGAAGAATTAAAAGCGAAAACCGCTGCAGAGTTAAATGAAGAATTAGTTGCAGCAAAGAAGGAGCTCTTCAACCTGAGATTCCAGAACGCAACCAACCAGTTAGATAACACAAGCAGAATCAAAGAGGTTCGCAAGAACATCGCAAGAATTCAGACTGTTATCACAGAGAAGGCAAGAGTTGCTAACTAATCCCGTATCGGTGAAGAACCCCCAAGGCATACTTGCGGGTTGAACAGCTGTCGTTATGACACACGCCGATGCGTGTAACAAATCGATTTTGAAAGGAGATTATCCGTCGTGGAAAGAAATCTTAGAAAAACACGTACTGGTAAGGTAGTTAGCAACAAGATGGACAAGACAATCGTCGTTGCTATCGAGAACCACGTAAAACATCCGTTAATCGGAAAGATCGTTAAAAAGACATATAAATTAAAAGCTCATGATGAGAAAAATGAGTGCAATATCGGCGATACAGTTAAAGTGATGGAGACAAGACCGTTATCCAAGGATAAGAGATGGAGACTTGTTGAAATCGTCGAGAAAGCAAGATAATTGATTCGAGGAAGGAGTAACAGGCATGATTCAGCAGGAATCCAGATTAAAGGTTGCCGATAATACAGGTGCAAGAGAACTGCTTTGTATCCGCGTTATGGGCGGTTCTACAAGAAGATATGCTAACATCGGTGATGTAATCGTAGCCTCCGTTAAAGAAGCAACACCAGGCGGCGTTGTAAAGAAGGGCGATGTAGTCAAAGCCGTTGTAGTTCGTTCTGTAAAAGGCGCACGTCGTAAAGACGGTTCTTATATTAAATTTGATGAGAACGCAGCAGTTATCATCAAAGATGACAAGACTCCAAAAGGAACCCGTATTTTTGGGCCGGTTGCAAGAGAGCTTCGTGAGAAACAGTTCATGAAGATCGTATCTCTGGCTCCGGAAGTATTATAAGGAGGTGCCAGATAATGCATAAAATCAAAAAAGATGATATGGTAAAGATCATCGCAGGTAAAGATAAAGATAAAACCGGTAAGGTTCTGAGTGTAGACAGCAAGAAGAACGAAGTTGTTGTTGAAGGCTGCAACATGGTAACAAAGCATACCAAACCGAGCCAGACAAACCAGAATGGCGGAATCGTTCATCAGGAAGCTCCGATCGACATCTCCAACGTAATGCTGTTCGTTGACGGAAAAGCTACAAGAGTTGGCTTTGAAGTTAAAGACGGTAAGAAAGTCCGCGTTGCTAAGGCAACCGGTAAAGTAATTGACTAATAGCAGAGAGGAGGAAACACAAGTTGGCTAGATTAAAAGAAATGTACCAGAACGAGATCGTTGAAGCAATGATCAAGAAATTTGGTTATAAGAATATCATGGAAGTGCCGAAGCTCGACAAGATCGTTATCAACATGGGCGTAGGCGAAGCAAAAGACAACGCGAAAGTCCTTGACTCTGCAGTTCGTGACCTTGAGATCATCTCCGGTCAGAAGGCAGTTCTTACAAAGGCTAAGAAGTCTGTCGCAAACTTCAAACTCAGAGAGGGCATGGCTATTGGATGCAAAGTTACTCTTCGCGGTGAGAAGATGTACGAGTTCGCTGATCGTCTGATCAACCTCGCTCTTCCGCGTGTACGTGACTTCCGCGGCGTAAACGCTAACGCGTTCGACGGCAGAGGTAACTACGCACTCGGCATCAAGGAACAGTTAATTTTCCCGGAAATTGAATATGATAAAGTTGACAAGGTTAGAGGTATGGACATCATCTTCGTTACTACCGCTAAGACTGACGAGGAAGCTCGTGAACTTTTAACATTATTCAACATGCCGTTTGCAAAGTAATTAGGAGGAGTAACCATGGCAAAGACTTCAATGAAGATTAAACAGCAGCGTCCGGCAAAGTTCTCCACAAGAGAATACAACCGCTGCAGAATCTGTGGTCGTCCACATGCATATCTGAGAAAATATGGCATTTGCCGTATCTGCTTCCGTGAGCTCGCTTACAAGGGCGAGATCCCGGGCGTAAAGAAGGCAAGCTGGTAGGATTTAGCTGCTTAAAAGGCGTCAGAAGTCAGGTGGGAAACGGCGAGTTCCCCCGCCTGACCGTGCAGTGAAGCGCCTGGCAAGCTGACTGGTCCCGTTCTTCGACCACAGGGAAAAGAACTTCCCTATTCATCGTAACAACGCCTATACGGAAAACTTGTTTTCCCCAGGCCGAACAACATTCCTGTGCAGCGCGAATGATTCGCGAACCACAGTGATAAACCAACAACCCATTAGGAGGAAATATAATCATGACTATGAGCGATCCGATTGCAGATATGCTTACAAGAATTCGTAACGCAAACACTGCTAAACACGATACAGTAGATGTTCCGGCTTCCAAGATGAAATTAGCTATCGCTGATATCCTTGTAAGAGAAGGCTACATCAAGAAATATGACATCGTTGAGGACGGTGCATTCCAGACAATCCGCATCTCCTTAAAGTATGGCGCAGACAAGAACGAGAAGATCATCTCCGGTATCAAGAAGATCTCCAAGCCGGGCTTACGTGTATACGCTGGCAAGGAAGATATGCCGAAGGTACTTGGCGGACTTGGTATCGCTATCGTATCCACAAACCAGGGAATCATCACTGACAAGCAGGCTAGACAGCTTGGTGTCGGCGGAGAAGTTCTTGCATTTGTTTGGTAATTATTGATGTTATCGCACCCCGCCTGCAAAGCCGGATGTAAGATCCAGCAGGGCGGAGTTTGCGTGCGTCCGGAACTTTTCCGGACCATATATAACATAGAAACTGAAAACAGAGAGTGTTAAAGCACTTTCCGAGAATCTAAGTAGGAGGTAAAAGGCATGTCACGTATTGGTAGAATGCCGGTAGCGATTCCAGCAGGCGTAACTGTAACAATCGCAGAGAACAACAATGTGACCGTTAAAGGTCCGAAGGGAACACTGGTAAGAGATTTACCGGTAGAGATGGAAATCAAAGAAGAAGATGGACACATCGTCGTAACAAGACCGAACGATTTAAAGAAGATGAAATCTTTACACGGTCTTACAAGAACGCTAATCCATAACATGATCCAGGGTGTTACTGAAGGCTACGAGAAGAAGCTTGAGGTAAACGGTGTTGGTTACAGAGCTCAGAAGCAGGGCAAGAAGCTCACACTTTCCCTTGGTTACTCCCATCCGGTAGAGATGGAAGATCCGGAAGGTATCGAGACTGTTCTTGATGGACAGAACATCATCATCGTTAAGGGCATCAGCAAAGAGAAAGTCGGCCAGTATGCAGCTGAAATCAGAGAGAAGAGAAGACCGGAGCCGTATAAGGGCAAAGGTATCAAGTACGCTGATGAGGTTATCAGACGCAAAGTTGGTAAGACTGGTAAGAAATAATTTAAGGAGAGTGTAAAAATGGTTAGCAAGCAGTCAAGAAGCGAAATCCGCAGAAAAAAACACTATAGATTACGCAATCGCTTTGCTGGTACAGCAGAGAGACCGCGTTTAGCAGTGTTCAGAAGCAATAATCATATGTATGCTCAGATCATCGACGATTCCGTTGGACATACTTTAGTATCTGCTTCTACTCTTGAGAAAGAGATCAAAGCAGAGTTAGAGAACACAGATACCGTTGATGCAGCTGCATATATCGGAACCGTAGTAGCTAAGAGAGCAATCGAGAAAGGCATCAAAGAGGTCGTTTTCGATAGAGGCGGTTTCATTTATCAGGGTAAAATTCAGGCATTAGCAGATGCAGCCCGCGAGGCTGGTCTCGTATTCTAATAGAGAGGAGAAAACAGCATGAAGCGTACAATCATTGACGCAAGTCAGTTAGAGTTAAATGACAAAGTTGTTGCCATTAAGCGCGTATCCAAGACTGTTAAAGGTGGACGTACCATGAGATTTTCCGCTCTGGTAGTAGTAGGAGACGGCAATGGTCACGTAGGCGCAGGCCTTGGTAAAGCAGGTGAGGTTCCGGAAGCTATCCGTAAGGGTAAAGAGGCTGCTATGAAGAACCTTGTAGAGATCCCGATGGATGAGAACAATAGTATCCCGCATGACTTCCTTGGAGAGTTCGGAAGTGCTTCCGTACTTCTTAAGAGAGCTCCGGAAGGTACTGGTATCATCGCTGGTGGTCCGGTTCGTTCCGTAGTAGAGCTTGCAGGCATCAAGAACATCCGTACAAAGTCTTTAGGTTCCAACAACAAGACAAACGTAGTTCTCGCAACAATCGAGGGTCTTACAAAATTAAAGACTCCGGAAGAGGTTGCTAAGAACCGCGGCAAATCTGTTGAAGACGTTGTTTGCTAATAGGAGGATAATAAAATGGCAGAGAAGTTAAAAATCACATTAGTAAAATCCCCTATCGGCGCTGTTCCGAAGCAGAGAGCAACAATCGAGGCACTTGGTTTAAAGAAGATGCACAAGACTGTTGAGATGCCGGATAATGGTGCAGTTAGAGGCATGATCCAGAATGTTAGACATCTGGTAAAAGTTGAAGAGATCTAATAGATATAAGTAAGGAGGTGCAGTGATGAACTTATCTAATTTACATCCTGCTGAAGGATCTAAACACAGTGATAGTTTCAGAAGAGGTCGTGGACACGCTTCTGGAAATGGTAAGACAGCTGGTAAGGGACATAAGGGCCAGAAGGCACGTTCCGGCGCACCGAGACCTGGTTTCGAGGGCGGCCAGATGCCGTTATACAGACGTCTTCCGAAGAGAGGATTTACAAACATCAACTCCAAGGAGATCGTTGGAATTAATGTAAGCGCATTAGAGAGATTTGAGAATGACTCCGTAGTATCCGTTGAGACATTACTGGAGACAGGTGTGATCAAAAACCCGCAGGACGGCGTTAAGATTCTTGGTAACGGAGAGTTAACAAAGAAACTTGTCGTTAAAGCCAATGCTTTCAGTGAAGGCGCAAAAGCTAAAATTGAGGCAGTAGGTGGAACCTGCGAGGTGATCTAATATGCTAAAATCCTTACAGAAGGCATTTAAGGTGAAAGAAGTCCGCGACAGACTTCTTTACACCTTCATGATGCTTGTAGTCATCCGAATCGGCTGTTGTCTTCCGATTCCGGGCGTTGATCCCAGCTATCTGCATGATTTCTTTTCCAATCTCCAGTCATCTGGAATGGGATTTTTCAATGCGATCACAGGAGGATCTTTCTCCTCCATGTCGATCTTTGCGCTGAGCATCACCCCGTATATCACATCGTCCATCATCATGCAGTTGCTTACCATTGCAATTCCGAAACTTGAGGAAATGCAGAAGGATGGTGAGGACGGAAGAAAGAAGATCGCAGAGTACACCAGATATCTTACCGTTGGCCTGGCTCTTTTCGAGTCCTGTGCAATGGCAGTCGGCCTTGGCGGTAAAGGACTTCTTCTCGAAGATCACCGCAATGTCTGGGGATACCTCACGGTTGTAGCAGCTATGACCGCAGGTTCCGCTCTTCTGATGTGGATTGGCGAGAGGATTACAGACAATGGAGTCGGAAACGGTATTTCCATCGTACTTCTGATCAATATCGTATCTGGTACTCCACAGGATATGATGACATTATATGAGCGATTTATGGCAGGCAAATCAGTTGCAGTTGCAACAGTAGCATGCATTATTGTACTGGCGATCATCATTGCGATCTTTGTCTTCGTTATCATCTTAAATGATGCGGAGCGCAGAATTCCGGTACAGTACAGCAAGAAGATGCAGGGCCGCAGAATGATCGGCGGACAGTCTACCTACATTCCGTTGAAGGTAAACACCGCAAACGTTATTCCGGTCATCTTTGCTTCTTCCATCATGTCCATGCCGGTCATGATCGCTCAGTTCTTCCACGTAGATTATTCAACAATCGGTGGAAAGATCCTGTTAGCGCTGAGCTCATCCAACTGGTTTAAACCGGAAGCTCCGGCTTACTCCATTGGTTTGCTCGTATATATCGTATTAGTCGTACTGTTCGCGTATTTCTATACGTCCATTACGTTTAACCCGCTGGAAGTTGCTAATAATATGAAGAAATCCGGCGGCTTTATCCCGGGCATCCGCCCAGGTAAGCCAACTTCGGACTACCTTAACAATATCTTAAACTATATTGTATTTATTGGAGCCTGCGGTCTGGTGATCGTGTGCATTATCCCGATCATCGCATCCGGTCTCTTCTCCGTTGGTAATCTTTCCTTCGGCGGCACATCCCTGATCATTATTGCAGGTGTTATCCTCGAGACGATCAAGGCTGTGGAGTCTTTAATGCTTGTAAGAAATTACAAGGGATTCTTAAATGACTGATTTGACAGAGAAATAGCAGCAGCTGCGTGCTGAAAATCGGAGCGGGCGGAAAGATGCTTTTCGCCCGCTTTTTCGGTTTTTTAGGACGAGTGGAGGAAATAACAATTATGAAGATCATTATGTTGGGCGCGCCGGGTGCCGGAAAAGGAACCCAGGCACAGAGAATCGCGGAAAAGTACGGAATCCCGCACATTTCTACCGGAGATATCTTCCGGGCTAATATCAAGAACGGAACAGAACTTGGAAAGAAAGCGAAAGCATTCATGGACCAGGGACTTCTTGTTCCGGATGAACTGACTGTTGACCTTGTTATGGACAGGATCAGCCAGCCGGACTGCAAAGAGGGATACATCCTCGATGGATTCCCACGTACGATCCCGCAGGCAGAGGCTCTCACAGAGGCTCTTGCGAAAAAGGGAGAGGCGATCGATTTCGCGATCGATGTCGACGTACCGGATGAGAAGATCGTTACCCGTATGGCAGGCCGCCGTGCATGCGTAAAGTGCGGAATGACCTATCACATCGTATATGCTGCTCCGAAGAAGGAAGGCATCTGCGACAAGTGCGGCGCTGAACTCGTCTTAAGAGATGATGATAAGCCGGAGACTGTTACAAAACGTCTGGCTGTTTACCATGAGCAGACACGTCCGCTCATCAGCTTCTATGCGGATAAGCACGTTCTCTACACTGTAGACGGAACACAGAATATGGAACAGGTATTTGAGGCTATCACAAAGATTTTAGGAGCTTAAAAGAATGGCAGTAACAATTAAATCGCCGAGAGAGATCGAACTGATGCGAAAAGCCGGAGAAATTCTGGCGCAGGTACACGAGGAGCTGCATGCAGCCGTTCATCCGGGAATGTCCACGATGGACATCGACAAGCTGGGAGAGCGCCTGATCCGCAGCCATGGATGCATTCCGTCCTTTAAGAATTATAATGGATATCCGGCATCCATCTGCGTGTCCGTAAACGATGAGATCGTACATGGTATCCCGAATAAGCACCGCATTTTAAAGGAAGGCGATATCGTCAGCCTTGACGCGGGAACGATCTATAAAGGATACCATTCCGACGCAGCCCGCACCTGGGCAGTAGGAAACGTCTCCCCGGAAGCACAGAAACTGATGGATGTGACAAAACAGTGCTTTTACGAAGGTATTAAATTTGCAAAAGCAGGCAATCATCTGAATGACATCTCCACGGCAATCCAGGCATATGCCGAGAAATTCGGCTATGGCGTTGTCCGCGAGCTGGTTGGACATGGAATTGGTACCCACCTTCATGAAGATCCGGAGGTCCCGAACTTCGCAACGAAGAGAAAGGGGATCCTTCTGCAGCCGGGCATGACACTGGCGATCGAGCCGATGATCAATGCAGGTACACCGGATGTAATCTGGATGGACGATGACTGGACCGTTGTTACAGCAGATCATGCCCTGTCCGCTCACTATGAGAATACGATCCTCATCACCGAGGGCGAGCCGGAGATCCTCTCCCTGCGTCCGGGCCTTGAATAGGAGGCCCCGCATGGAGATGACCCCGGGATTCCTGGCGAGATCACTTGCCGGAAATGACAAGGATAAAATCTATGTCATAACGGAGGACCTTGGAACATACGTTTCTCTGCTTGCAGAGAACGGCCGGGTCCTCCGGAAAAATAAAAAACATGTCCAGATCATTAAGAAAGCAAACAGGAGGTAAATTTTATGTCTAAGGCTGACGTAATCGAGATCGAAGGCGTTGTTGTAGAGAAACTGCCGAATGCCATGTTCCAGGTTGAACTTGAAAATGGCCACAAGGTTTTAGCAACCATCAGCGGAAAACTGCGTATGAACTACATCCGTATTCTTCCGGGAGACAAGGTAACATTAGAGATGTCCCCATACGATTTATCCAAGGGACGTATCATTTGGAGAGATAAATAGTATCTTTGAGGACGGGCAGAAAAAAGTTGAAGAAAACCAGCAAAAATGCTTGATTTTCCTGTAAGGAAGTGTTATAATGCTCAAGCGAACTTTGTTGGAACGCTTGTATTATGCCCATTTTCAGGTGCTTTTTATACAGGTATAGCAACCCGTAATGCCGTTTCCAGATGGCACGGAATCGGTGTGTTTCCGGCAGTAAGGGAAGCGGACTACGAAGGAAAGGAGAATTACTGTGAAAGTAAGATCATCAGTAAAACCGATTTGCGAGAAGTGCAAGGTTATTAAGAGAAAAGGCAGTATCAGAATTATCTGTGAAAATCCTAAGCACAAACAGAGACAGGGCTGATGCCGCATATTTGCCTGTATTTTTTCGCGCGGCTTTGACATGAAACGCGAGAGTGCGTTGTCGTGTCGGCAATAACTATTTCTACAATATTTAAATGGAGGTACCACTCATGGCTCGTATTTCAGGTGTTGATTTACCAAGGGAAAAACGTGTCGAAATCGGCTTAACTTATATCTACGGTATCGGTAGAGCAAGTGCAGACCGTATTCTTGCTGCGGCTGGTGTAAATCCTGACACTCGTGTAAAGGATTTAACCGATGACGAAGTAAAGAACATTGCAGCAGTAATCGCTGAGACTCAGACTGTTGAAGGTGACTTACGTCGTGAGATCGCTTTAAACATCAAGAGACTTCAGGAGATCGGATGCTACAGAGGTATTCGTCACAGAAAGAGTCTTCCTTGCCGTGGTCAGAAGACCAAGACAAACGCAAGAACATGCAAGGGTCCGAGAAAGACTGTTGCAAACAAGAAGAAATAATAATCAGTAACAAATGTTATGAATCACGTTGCATGTTTTAAAGACAGGAAACAGGGTTCAGTAAATGAGAAAGTAGGTTAGTTTAAAATGGCTAAAAAAGTGTCCACTGCTAAAAAAGTGACAAAAAAGCGTGTAAAGAAAAACGTTGAACGCGGACAGGCGCACATCCAGTCATCTTTTAACAACACAATCGTGACATTAACAGATGCACAGGGTAATGCCTTATCTTGGGCAAGTGCAGGCGGTCTGGGATTTAGAGGTTCAAGGAAATCTACTCCATATGCAGCACAGATGGCTGCAGAAACTGCAACTAAGGCAGCTCTTGTACATGGTTTAAAATCCGTAGACGTTATGGTTAAAGGACCGGGATCAGGCCGTGAGGCTGCTATCCGTGCCCTTCAGGCATGTGGTCTTGAAGTAACAAGCATTAAGGACGTAACACCGGTTCCGCACAACGGATGCCGTCCGCCAAAGCGTAGAAGAGTCTAATTAGGAGGAAATAAAATGGCAGTTGATAGAGTTCCTGTTCTTAAAAGATGCAGATCCCTTGACCTTGATCCCATTTATTTAGGAATAGATAAAAAATCCAACAGAGAATCTAAGAGAGCAAACAAGAAGATCAGTGAGTATGGTCTTCAGTTAAGAGAAAAACAGAAAGCTAAGTTCATCTATGGCGTTCTGGAGAAGCCGTTCCGTAACTACTACGATAAGGCTGAGCGTTTAAACGGACAGACAGGTGAAAACCTTATGATCCTTCTTGAGCGCAGACTTGACAACGTTATCTTCCGTCTTGGTTTCGCAAGAACAAGAAAGGAAGCCAGACAGATCGTTGACCACAAGCACGTTCTTGTAAACGGTAAGTGCGTAAACATCCCGTCCTACCTTGTAAAGGCTGGCGATGTTGTTGAGATCAGAGAAAAGAACAAAGGCGACAACCACTACAAGCTGGTTCTCGAGACCACAGCTGGCCGTCTTGTTCCGGCATGGTTAGAGTCTGACCATGAGAACTTAAAGGGCGAGATCAAAACTCTTCCGACAAGAGAAGAAATCGACGTTCCTGTAAACGAGATGCTCATCGTCGAGTTATACTCCAAATAATTCACCGGAGCGGTTTTTACAAAGTATCTGGCCTTTTTTCGGCCGGATGCTTTGTGTTCTAAAATGCTCCGTGGCATTTGTCAAAGCATACCCAAAAGGAGGGGCTTTTTGTGTTCGATTTTGAGAAACCAAACATTGAGATTGCTGAGATTTCCGAAGATAAAAGATACGGAAAGTTTGTCGTAGAACCGCTTGAGAGGGGTTACGGCACAACTCTGGGAAATTCCCTGAGAAGAATCATGCTTTCTTCTTTACCGGGTTCTGCTGTCAGCCAGGTGAAAATTGATGGTGTACTTCATGAGTTCAGCTCCATCTCCGGCGTTAAGGAAGATGTAACTGAGATCATCATGAACATCAAGAGCTTAGCAATTAAGAACAACAGCGATACAAACGAGCCGAAGACTGCGTACATCGAGTTCGAGGGCGAGGGCGTGATCCACGCATCTGACATTCAGACAGATGCTGACATCGAGATCCTCAACCCGGATCAGGTGATCGCAACATTAAGCGGCGGTGCAGACAGCAAGTTCTACATGGAACTTACGATCACCAACGGCCGTGGCTACGTGAGCGCTGATAAGAACAAGAGCGACGATCTTCCGATCGGAGTTCTCGCTGTAGATTCCATTTACACACCGGTTGAGCGTGTCAACATGTCCGTTGAGAACACCCGTGTTGGTCAGCAGACAGACTACGATAAGCTCACACTTGAGATCTACACAAACGGAACACTTGATCCGGACGAGGCAGTCAGCCTTGCTGCTAAAGTTTTAAGCGAGCATCTGAATCTCTTCATCGACCTCTCTGAGAATGCAAAGACTGCAGAGGTTATGGTTGAAAAGGAGAACAACGAGAAAGAGAAAGTTCTTGAGATGAACATTGACGAGCTGGAGTTATCCGTTCGTTCCTACAACTGTCTCAAGAGAGCCGGTATCAATACCGTTGAAGAGCTTTGCAGCCGTACATCTGAGGATATGATGAAGGTTAGAAACCTTGGTCGTAAGTCCCTCGAGGAAGTACTTGCAAAGTTAAAAGAACTGGGCTTACAGCTCAATTCAAGTGACGAACAGTAAAATTTAGTTGTGATACACACCCGGATGGTAAGTCCAAAGAAGCACGGACGGGCGTAGAGCGACTCATTATGGAGAAAAAGGCGGCAGTCCAGTAAGTCCAAAGATGCGTGGGCGGCTGTTCCACAAATGGAGGAGAATTAAATCATGGCAGGTTATAGAAAACTCGGAAGAACTTCCAGTCAGAGAAAAGCATTACTTAGAATCCAGGCTACAAACCTTTTATATCATGGAAAGATCGTTACAACTGAGGCTAGAGCTAAAGAAGTAAGAAAGATCGTTGAGAGCCTGATCGCTCTTGCAGTAAAAGAGAAAGATAACTTCGAGACTGTAAAAGTTACTGCTAAAGTTGCCCGCAAGGACGCTAACGGCAAGAGAGTAAAAGAAGTTGTTGACGGTAAGAAAGTTACTGTATACGACGAAGTTGAGAAGGAAATCAAGAAGGACATGCCGTCCAGACTTCATGCAAGAAGACAGATGGTAAAAGCTCTTTATGACGTAACAGAAGTTCCGACAGCAGCAGCTGGTAAGAAGAAAAACACAAAGAAAGTTGATCTTACAAACAAGCTGTTCAACGAGATCGCTCCGAAGTACGCTTCCCGTAACGGTGGTTACACAAGAATCATCAAGATCGGTCAGCGTAAGGGCGACGGTGCTATGGCAGTTCTGATCGAGCTCGTTTAATTCTGTATAGCAATTAGCCGTACGGCAGAACTTAAGACCGGTGGAATACGTTTTATGCGTGTTCTGCCGGTTTTTTTGCGTCATATGGAAAAAAGGAAAGCCACTGTTCTTCTTCCGCGCTCTTTTTGTGATCGATGGAAGGGAACAGTGGCTTTTCGATTGCCATAAAAGGTGATCAACCGGCTTTTGAAACAAAAGATTAATTGATCCCGAACTGCTGCTGAAACTGTTCAAAGAACTGGTTGAAAGCTGCCGCGTTGGCCGGGTCCTTCATCAAGTTGGTGATCGTCAGAGCATAAAAGAATTCACCGACACCGAGGAGAATGGCGATCACACCGAGAATGATGCCTGCGATGGCTGTTCCGCGGAATGCCTGCCCGCGTTTGGAGATGATCGCGAAACAGATCGCGCCGACTCCGCAGATGATCGCAACCGGGAATGCGAAACAGCAGAGCGTCAGGATCGCGAAGATACCGCTGATCAGGGACATCGCTGCGAATGAGTTTTTCTCACGTCTTGGGCGCTGCGGCTGATCCTGCCAGTAGGGCGGCTGCCCGTTATACTGAGGAGGGATCTGCTGGTTGGTTGGATTCTGCCAGTAAGGATTCTGCCCGTTGTTCTGAGGAGGAACCTGCTGGTTATTTGGGTTCTGCCAGTAAGGATTCTGTCCGTTGTTCTGAGGAGGGATCTGCCGGTTGTTTGGGTTCTGCCAGTAGGGATCCTGTCCATTATTCTGAGGAGGCATCTGCCTATTGTCCGGGACCTGCTGGTTTGTATCCTGTCCGTCTGCCGGGGATGAAATCTGCTGACCGGTCTGTTCTGCAGAGGTTGTTTCAGTGGTTTGGTTTTTATATTCAGATGAATTCTGATCGTCGTAATCTGTCATGAAAATTCCTCCTAAATGTATGTGAAACTTGTCCGCGCCGCGGAAAAATGACACGGAACAGTTACCGTATAGTTTAACATGAAACGCCGCGCATGTCCACATTTAAGTTGCATAAGAGGATGGATTGAATTATAATGGAGATTGACATCTCCGGCAGCCTGGAGCCGTCCGGGGAAGAACCAGAAGGAGAAACAACATGGACATTTTAGGCGTACTGACAGCGGAATTAGGGGTAAAACGGAGCCAGATCGAGGCAGCCGTAAATCTGATTGATGAGGGAAACACGATTCCGTTTATTGCCAGATACCGGAAAGAAGTAACCGGTTCCTTAAACGATGAGATATTAAGAAACCTGGATGAACGATTAAAATATCTGCGCGGACTGGAAGACCGTAAGACCCAGGTCCTCGCGGCGATCAAAGATCAGGGAAAACTTACCGCTGATCTGAAGAAAAAGATCGAGGATGCTGAGACGATGGTGGCGGTCGAGGACTTATATCTTCCGTTCCGCCCGAAGAGAAAGACGAGAGCAAGCGTTGCAAAGGAAAGAGGACTTGAGCCGCTTGCCGATACGATTATGCTGCAGATGGCGAAGGAGCCGATCGAGACTCTTGCGGCCCCGTATGTATCAGAGGAAAAAGGTGTTGCGAATGTGAAAGCAGCGATCGACGGCGCAAAGGATATCCTCGCGGAGCGGATCTCCGAGGTTGCGAAATACCGCGCCTATATCCGAAACGTGACGAAGGAAGAGGGATCGATCGTCTCCGAGGCAAAGGATGAGAAGACAGAATCTGTCTATGAGATGTACTATCACCACGAGGAGCTCGTGAGAAAGTGTGCAGGACACAGGATCCTCGCCTTAAACCGCGGCGAGAAGGAAAAGATCCTGACTGTAAAGATCGTGGCTCCGGAGGAGAAAATCCTGCGCTATCTGAACAAGATGGTGATCACGAGAGAAAACCCGGTGACAACTCCGATCCTGCAGGAAGTGATCGCGGACAGCTATAACCGTCTGATCGCTCCGGCGATCGAGCGTGAGGTCAGAAATCTTATGACGGAAAAGGCGGAGGACGGCGCGATCCAGGTATTCGGAAAGAACCTGGAACAGCTTCTCATGCAGCCTCCGATCGCCGGACGCGTTGTTCTTGGATGGGACCCGGCGTTCCGTACCGGCTGTAAGCTGGCTGTCGTTGATGCGACCGGAAAAGTCCTCGATACCGTTGTGATCTATCCGACCGCACCGCAGAATAAGGTCGAGGACGCGAAAAAGACCTTAAAGAAGCTGATCGAGAAATATCAGATCTCCCTGATCTCCGTCGGAAACGGAACTGCTTCCAGAGAGTCTGAGCAGATCATCGCGGAGTTTATCAAGGAGATCCCGGAACACGTCCAGTATGTGATCGTAAACGAGGCGGGAGCTTCCGTATATTCTGCCAGCAAGCTTGCGACAGAGGAATTCCCGAAATTTGATGTAGGTCAGAGAAGTGCTGTCTCCATCGCGAGACGTCTCCAGGACCCGCTTGCAGAGCTTGTAAAGATCGATCCGAAGGCCATCGGCGTCGGTCAGTATCAGCATGATATGAACCAGAAACACCTCGGTGAGGCGCTCGGGAATGTTGTGGAGGACTGCGTAAACAAGGTTGGAGTTGACCTGAACACAGCATCGGCATCCCTTTTGGAGTACATCTCCGGCGTGTCAAAGATGATCGCGAAAAATATTGTCGCTTACCGTGAGGAGAACGGTGCATTCACAAACCGCCGCCAGCTCTTAAAGGTCGCAAAGCTCGGCCCGAAGGCGTTCGAGCAGTGCGCCGGATTTATGAGAATTGCCGGTGGGGATAATCCACTTGACGGAACGTCTGTGCATCCAGAGTCCTACAAGGCGGCGATGGAATTGTTAAAACGTGTCCATGTAGAGCCGGAGGAGATCACAAAAGGCGGAGCTGCCGGGATCTCAAAGAAGATCATGGATTATAAAAAGCTCTCAGAGGAACTGGAAGTTGGTGAGGAGACCTTAAAGGATATCGTAAAGGAACTGGAAAAACCGGCGAGAGACCCGCGTGAGGAGATGCAGAAACCGATCCTCAGAACAGATGTCCTCGATATGAAGGACTTAAAACCGGGAATGATCTTAAAGGGAACCGTCAGAAACGTCATTGATTTCGGCGCTTTCGTAGATATCGGTGTCCATCAGGACGGTCTTGTGCACATTTCCCAGCTTTCCAAGAAGTACATCAAGCATCCGCTTGAGGCGGTCAGCGTAGGGGATATCGTTGAGGTGAAGGTTCTCGGAGTGGATATGGCGAAGAAAAGAATTTCCTTATCTATGATATTGGACGAGGAATAAATTCTAAACTTTCGACACGAAGGAAGGTTTAGCTGGCGGAAAAGTCCTGAAATCCCTGCGGCAGTAAGAAACTGATTTTAGCGTAGGAATGCCAGAGATATAAGGCTTTTAAGGAGACTAACCAGATAAAAATGAATAAACAGGTCAGACGGAGAAGCATCCGGCGAGCCGAAGAAATGGAGGAGTCATTCATGAAGTACAATTTTGATGAAGTGATCGATCGTAAGGGAACCCATGCAATGAAGGTTGAGCGCCTGCCGAAGGGAGCGGACAAGGATTCTCTTGCCCTCTGGGTAGCAGATATGGACTTTGCCTGCGCAGAACCGATCTTAAAGGCTCTCCATGAGCGGATCGACCGGAAGATCTTCGGCTATACCATGTACGATGCGGACGAGTGCATGGATGCTGTGACAGGCTGGATGAAGAAGCGCTATGGCTGGGAGGAGAGCAGAGAGAATCTGTTCTTCTGTCCGGGCGTTGTGGCTGCCTATGCAGCGCTCATCAACCTCCTCACGGAACCGGGGGACGGGATCGTCCTCCAGCGCCCAATCTACTATCCATTTACGAATAAGGCCAACAGCAACGGCCGCATTCCGGTGGACAACGCGCTGATCTATGAGAACGGTGCTTACCGGATCGACTTTGAGGATCTCGATAAGAAGATGGAGGACCCGGCAAACAAGGTTCTCGTGGTGTGCAGTCCGCATAACCCGACAGGCCGTGTCTGGACGGAGGACGAGCTTAAAAAGACGGTTGAGATCTGTAAAAAGTACGACAAATGGATCATCTGCGATGAGATCCACTGCGACCTGATCCGCCGTGGCGTGACGTTCACACCGATCATGAATGTGGCTCCGGAGTATGCGGACCGGATCGTTGTCTGCACGGCGCCGAGCAAGACCTTCAACCTTGCCGGAATGAAGACCTCCAATATCGTGATCCACAATAAGGAACTTCAGAAAAAATGGAAAGACTATGTGAATGGCAGCCTGTCCATGGATGGCGCTTCCGCTCTGGGCATGACGGCGATGATCGCGGCCTACACAGAGGGGGAAGAGTGGCTGGAGCAGCTGAAGGACTATCTGGATGGAAACTTCGCGTATATCGACGAATATTTAAAGAAATATCTTCCGAAGGCTCATCTCGTCAAGGCGGAGGGAACCTACCTCGCGTGGCTTGATCTCAACGGATACGTTGACCGGAATGAGAAAAAACTGGAAGAACTGATGCAGAAGAAAGCAAAGGTCGCTCTGGATGAGGGATATATCTTCGGTGAGGAGGGACGCGGATTTGAGCGCATCAACGTCGCTTCCCCGCGCAGCGTCATCGAGGAGTGTATGAACCGGATCCGGACGGCATTTGAAGAGGAAAAACTGGTATGAAAATTCAGGTAAAAATGACAGCGAGAGATATTTTTGATTTCTCCATGTACAGCGCGTATTCGGGATTTGCCGGGATCTTTACATTCGTGTTCCTGATCCTGGTCATCGGGATTCTCGGATACGCATGGAGCTCAGTGGCAGTGATGCAGAGAGTCATGCTTTTGGGCTGTATCATCCTTTTTGTGTTTGTCCAGCCGATCATGATCTGGATGAAGGCAAAGGCGCATGCGAAAACGACCGGATACTCAACGCCGATCAATCTTGACGTTTCGGATGAGCAGATCGGGGTCGAACAGGCCGGTGTGACCGGAGAGTTGAAATGGGATCAGATCTGGAAAGTCGTTCGGATCCCGAATATGTATATCATCAAGGTCGGACCGACAAACGGATATCTTGTGCCATTCCGGTCCGTTGAAGGGAGAAAGCAGGAGTTTGTTGATTTCTGCAAGCGGAATCTTCCGCCGAAGAAGACGAAAGGATTAAAGGCATGATAAAAGAAACAAACGCACCGGAGGAGACCTTCGCCTTTGGAAAAATGCTTGGGGAACAGGCAAAGCCGGGCGAAGTGATCTGTCTGAACGGCGATCTTGGCGTCGGGAAAACAGTTTTTACGAAGGGCTTTGCTGAGGGACTCGGAATCACGGAGCCAGTAAACAGCCCGACCTTCACGATCGTCCAGCAGTATGACAGCGGAAGAATGCCGCTGTACCATTTTGATGTGTACCGGATCGGTGACATCAGCGAGATGGATGAAGTCGGATATGAAGACTGCTTTTACGGGGATGGCGTGACTCTTATTGAGTGGTCCAACATGATCGAGGAGATCCTGCCGGAGCATGTGAAGACTGTCACGATCGAAAAGAACCTGGAGAAAGGTTTTGATTACAGAAAGATCACGGTGGAGGACAAATAGATGCGGATTTTAGGAATTGAGAGCTCCTCACTGGTGGCATCGACGGCCATCTATGAGGATGGGATCACGATGGCGGAATATACGGTGGATTTCAAGATGACCCATTCACAGACTCTGCTGCCGATGATCGATGAGATGGTAAAACTTGTCGGGATCGATCTGAACACGATCGATGCGATCGCGGTGTCAGGCGGTCCGGGATCTTTTACGGGACTCAGGATCGGCTCTGCGACTGCGAAGGGACTTGGACTGGCATTAAATAAGCCGCTGATCCATGTTCCGACGCTTGACGCGACAGCGTACAACCTGTTCGGTGCATCCGGACTGATCTGTCCGATCATGGATGCGAGAAGAAACCAGGTCTACACGGGAATCTATCGCTTTGAGAGAGCGTTTGAGACTGTGATGGATCAGGATGCCATGGACATGGGAGAATTGATCGGGAAGTTAAACGGAATGGGAGAGCGCGTGATCTTCTTAGGTGACGGTGTGCCGGTCTACGAGAAGCAGATATCGGAAAAAATGACTGTGCCTTACGATCTTGCCCCTGCCCATGTAAACCGCCAGAGAGCCGCTTCTGTGGCCGCTCTGGGCGCTGTCTACTTCGCGGAAGGAAAGACAGAGACCGCGATGGAGCATAAGCCGGACTATCTGAGAAAATCCCAGGCAGAGCGGGAGCGCGAGGAGAGAGAGGCAAAGAACGCTTGATCATTCATTATCCAGGTTATTATAAAAAGTTTCGCTGTCTTGCGGGGGAATGTCCGGATACTTGCTGTATCGGATGGGAGATCACCGTGGACAGGGAGACGGAAAAAACATATCAGAAACTCCGGAAGGGGAAAAGTGAGCTGGCAGAGCGCCTGAGAAGATCAGTCCGCCGCCGTCTCATTATCCCGTACGGAGACAGATGCCCGTTCCTTGCTGGGGACGGGCTTTGTGATCTCTGCAGAGAATACGGGGAAGCGGCGATGACGAGGATCTGCAGGCGCTATCCGAGACATGTGGAGGATTTTGGAGATATCCACGAGGTGGAGCTTTTATGTTCCTGCCCGGAGGCGGCGAGACTGATCCTGTCGGAGGATTTCCGGCTTATCACGAGGAACATGCCGGAGCGAAAAGGAAATACGGACGGGATCGATGAGAAGCGCCTGGCGCTTTGGTTTTCCGTCAGGGAGCAGGTGTTCGCGATGGCGGGAGACCGCAGAATGCCGCTTTGGGCTCGCATGAGGCGGATCCTGGCATTTTGTCATGACGTGCAGGGAAGACTGAGAAGAGAAGATACGGCTGGCGTGGAGGCGCTTGTGGAGCGGGCGAAAGAAAGCGTGCCGGGAAGATTGAAAGAAGCCGATCACAGGAAAAAAGATTGGAAAAAAACTAACGATGTATACACACCAGGGAAGGCAGACATGCATAACCTGGAAGAGCGTTTTTCCCTCATGGCGGATTTTTTCGCCGAGTTTGCATCCCTCTCCCCGATCGGACACGGATTCCCGGAACTTTTGGAGCGCAGCAGGACGTTTTTGTATCATTCGGAGGACAGCCGCAGCCGGTATGAGGAACGGCAGCAGGAGTTCCGCCGGAATATGCCGGAGGCGGAAGTCTGTACGGAACGGCTCCTGTTCTATTTCCTGTATTCGTTTGTGATGCCGGGGTTCTACGATGGGGATCTTTATACGAAAGCGAAAATGGCTGTGCTTGGTGCCGTGGTAGCGGAAGAGCTGGAGATGGCGGAGTATTTCAGAAATCCCGGGAAGTATGGGAAGAGAACCGGAGAGGGCAGAGGGAAAGATGCAGAGCCTGTAACGTCTCTGGAAAATGATGAAATGGTCACAGAAAGATCTGCGAAAGAACGGATCTCAGCACTCTCCCGCACCGCGTATCTCTTTGTGAGACAGATAGAAAATTCAGCGGAAAACAGGGATCTGCTGGAACAATTATTAAAACAGCCGGAATTTGGGATCCGTAGACTGGTGGGGGCGGATTAGATCCAGCCCCCATCCATTTTAATGATCTGACCGGTCAGATATTCCGGTGCTTCGACGAGTTTCATGACGAGGTCAGCGACTTCCTCGGGTTTTCCCATGCGTCCGGCCGGGATTTCATCCAAAAGCATCGCATGTTCTTCCTCGGAGAGAAAACCGTTCATCTCGGTGTCGATCGCGCCGCAGGCGATCGCGTTGACCTGGATATTCGACGGGGCGAGTTCTTTTGCGAGAGCCATCGTGAGTCCGTTGACGCCGCCTTTTGTCGCGGAATATGCCGCTTCACAGGACGCGCCGCAGACTCCCCAGACGGAGGAGATATTGATGATCTTGCCACTGTGGTTGTGGATCATGCCTGGGATCGCGAGTTTTGCACAGTGGAAGACGGAGGAGAGATTCGCGGAGACGATCCGGTTCCAGTCTTCAAAGCTCAAGTCCTGTAAGAGCCCGATGATGGAGATCCCGGCGTTGTTTACGAGGACATCTACATGACCGAAACGCGATCCGATCTCCTGAAACAGGCGTTTACAGTCTTCCGGATTTCCGACATCCGCCTGTACCGCCAGGCACTCTGCACCGAGCGTCTCCACTTCTTTTTTCACTTCTTCCATCCGGTCCGCACTTCTGGCGCAGTTGATCACGACCCGGTATCCGCAGGAAGCAAAGTTTAAAGCCACCGCCCGCCCGATCCCGCGGGAGGAGCCGGTGACGAGAACTGTTTTTTTCATAGAGAGACACCTCATTTTTTATTTCTCCCTTTCATGTGTGGGAGAGATGTATAATTGCTCTTCAATCGAAGAGGGGAAAGTCGTCCGGCTTTCCGATGTGCGAAGTATAACATATCAGGTTAAATCATACAATGGTAACGATGAAAATCCCCCCGAAATATTTCGGAGGGATTTTGTGTAAGTTTATTTCTGCTGTCTCGCCTCATTCAGGCTCATTCCGACGCGGACGAGGTCTTCGATCCGGTCTTCCTTTGCTTTGATCTTTTTGGCTTCTTCGAGAACTTCCTTTAAATGTGCACTTGGAACGACGGCAACGCCGGTGCGGTCCATAAGGATGAGGTCTTCCAGGCAGATCTGGACGCCGCCGATGAATACCGGGACATCGGTGTCAACCGTCTCCATGAAACGGGCGCTTTTTACCGGACTTGTGCTGCCCAGATAGACCGGGAATTTCAGGTCTGCGATCTCGTCGATGTCGCGGAGACTTCCGTTTGTGAGTTCCCCCATAACGCCGCGCATCTGGGCTCTTGTGGCTAACATGGCGCCGCCTGTGGCGATATCGGTAAGACCGGTCGCTTCGATGACGAGAAGATCGCCGTATTCGGTCTGGGTGTCGATGATGGATGCCTGTTTTGTCAGTGCTTTTCCGTCGAATGCAGTCTTTCTGCGCATCTGGCGGATCGTTTTCGCAAAGCCTGCAGTACGCGGCTGGTAGACATCCAGAGCGTGAAGTCCGAGTACAACTCCGGAGCGGAGTCCGAGATTGTCCATGGCATCGGAGATGTTTGCAGTCGGAAATTTTTTGTAGTTTTCGATCCAGTAGGTTCGTTCTTTTTTATTGAACATGGTCATTTGTATCACAGCGTTTCTGCATTCATACAGCTGTGATTCTCCTTTCTAAATAATGATAGATCATTTCTGGAAGAACCATTTGAATTCTTCCCAGGCGGTCATAATTTGATTTTAGTATATCAGAAAAACAGCAGGGATTTTATGAATTTGGCGCACTTCATCATGCCAAAATGTCATGAAGATTCATTCCTTAAATTTATTACTTTTTAAGAAAAATGCCCGATGAAGATTCACCAGGCATTCCAAAGGATGTATTTGGGACCTTCAGTCCCTGAATGAACAAAAAAAATGGAATAATCGAAATTATTTAGCAAATTAGCATATTCATGCAATAATCTTATAAATTCCAATAAAAGCGAATACTGCCAACACCGCAAGTGCGATGAAGGATACAGCGAACAGCTCGACAAACAGTCTGTTCTGCGGGAATTTTTCATCTGCGTCCTCCTGCTGTGCAACACCTGCCATGATGAGGGCACCGGTAGTGGAGATCGGTGTGAAGCCGGAAACAGTTCCTCCGATAACGATCACGGAGACAAGCTCTAATGCGGTCACGCCGCCGATACTTGCAGCGAGTCCGCTGGCTGTCGGAATCAGGGTCGGGAATACGACACCGAGACCGGAACTGAAGAAGGACATGAGACCTGCTGCGATCGCCATGATCGTTGCGGCTGTCTTCGGACCCATAACGGATTCCAGACCGTCGACCATGATGTCGATACCACCGGAGAGGGAGATGACATTCATTAAGATGCCGACACCTAGAACCATGATGATCACGTTCCACGGGATCATCTTGAACGCAGTCTTTTCATCGCCGCATCCAAGTACGATCAGAACGGAACCGACGGTAAATCCTGTGAGACCGACATTCCATGAAAAGAACAGGGCACCGATGGCGAGAGCGGCAAGCCCCGCGAGGGAGAGCCACTGATTTTTGCTGAATTTCGGAAGAACGTCCTCATGATCTGTGTGCGGAGCGACCTTCCATCCTTTGTAGTAGATGTACACGAGAACAGCCACGACAAGAGCTGTCACAGTGAGGCACATCATGATCGGAACGGTATTTCCGGTAAGTCCCTGTGCTTCCATAAGCTCACGGACAACGGCACTCTCCGGAGTCAGCGGGCTCATACGTCCGGACATAACGCCGAGATCGCCGATGATTGCCGTCATGATCGGGTTCACACCTGCGGATATCGCAACCGGGATCGCGATGACCGGAACGATCGCGAGAGACGGGATGGCTCCCGGTCCCACTGCGCAGATCAGGAATCCGAGCAGGTACATGACGAACGGGATCAGCGCCTTGTGCGGTCCGACAAGGGCTACCATTTTCTTTGCGAGAAGCTCCAGAGTTCCGTTTTCATTGATGATGGCAAAGAGATATGTGATACCGATCATCTGCATGCAGAGGGAGGAACTGAAGCCCTTAATGATGTCTCCGGCCTTGATCCCGTAGACGAGACCGAGGATCATAGAGAAGCCGATACATAAGATTCCGACATTCGCCTTGCGGACGAAGCCGATGACGATAGCTGCTAAAAGAGCGATAAGTGAAATAAGACCAAGATTCATATGTGCACCTCCCTATCGGAATGTGATGCAGACCGGACTTTCGGCTGCGATCACGCGGCCGGTGTATTCCATGCGGCCCTGTTCAGAGTCAAGCTTCATCTCGATGATCGTATCGCTGTCCTCGTTTGCCATGTAGAAACGGCTGTAATCTGGATTGAAGGTAATAAAACGCGGAGTGAGTCCCATTGCCGGATAGTAGCCGAGCTCCTTCATATAACCTGTCTCCTGATCGATGCGGTAGAGAACGATGGACTCGTGAATGCGGTTGGAACCGATGAGGATCTCACCGTTTTTGTCGAGCAGAGAGGCGCTGGCCTGTCCTTCGCCTGTGTAGGTTTCCGGAAGTGTCGGCAGATTCTGACGTGCATGAAGCTTTCCATTCTCAGCATCAAAGCCGAAGTATGTCATTTTATTGCCTTTTTCATTGATCAGGTATGCGTAGCGGTTGTTCGGATGGATCGCGATGTGGCGCGGCTCATCGTACTCTCTGGAGCGGAAGCAGTCGGTCTCGGTGAGAGTCCCGTTTTCTGCGTCAAAGCGGTATACGAGAACCTGACCGTAGCCCTGGATCCTTCCCTGGGTCACAACAAAAAGGTAGGTCTTTGTCTGATCCCAGGTACACTGGTGTGCGAAGGAGACAGTTCCCTCTTTTTTGCCAGGAAGATGAGTCTCAGAGACGATCTCGCCGAGGCTTCCGTCTTCATTTCTCTTAATGACATAGACAGCGCCGCCCTGAAGAGCAGCAACGACTAAAAAGCGGTTTGTTCTGTCAGCAGTGATGAACACCGGATTTTTTCCGCCGATTTCGATCATATTTAACGGAGATAAAGTTCCGTCTTCAAGAATTTTATAGCTGGAGACTTTTGTCTTGTCTCCGTGTACGGAATAGAGAAAGTTTCCCTCATTGTCGAGTGTCTGGTAGGATGGATTTTCCTCCTCCGTCTTTAAACACTGGATCAGGTTCCAGTCTCCGGTCTTGTCGTTGATCTCGAAAACTTTTAAGCCTTTTCCGCGTGCATTTCGTTCTTTTGTTGTTCTGCAGCCCACATAAGCGTAGCTCATTTCCTTTTCCTCCTGAGATGAATATAGATCATATAAAAGATACCCACTTGATCACGTTACGGGATTCCCAGATCCGATGCCGGATTTCCTGCAGCCGGAGTGATGGCTTCAGGGAAAGATCGGAGGGATCCTGTCTTGTGATATCTTTATGATAAATTATTAACATGTCAAATGGAAATTCAGGAAAAGAATAGGCGCGATATTCCATTATGGAATATCACGCCGGATTACAAACAGGTTTCAGACAGCCGGATCCAATTTCAGTTTACTCCGTAATAGTTTTCCACAAACCGGATAAAATCAGAGATTCCCTCGCTTTTATAGCAGCGGTCCGAGATCAGCATGGAGACTTTTCTGGAAACAGGATTTCCGTCCCGGTCATAAGCAGGGATCAGCTGTAGTTTTTCCTCGTCGATCTTCCAGTCATCTCCGAACACGAAACAGATCCCGAGCCCGTTTTCTGCCATTTCGATGGCGATGTCAAAGTAGGGAACCTGCTGTTTCTCATGGGGACTGCTTCCGAACTGACTTTTCCACCATTGATTGATGATCATGCGGACCATCGGATTATAGAAGGTCTCGATGAGTGGCATATGTTCGATGGAATCCATGGTTGCTGTTTTCGGGGCAACGATGTAGAGCTCTTCCTGAAACAGGCATACCTGGTCACCGAGATACGGGAAATCGCCGCAGACGAGACCGATATCGATCGTATCGTCGATCAGATCCTTTAAGATCACGTCGCTGGAGTTGGAAATTGTCTTGATATAGAGATTGGCTCCGCTTTTCTGGTATGCGGCGAGGAGTTTCGGAAGATGGCGCTTTGCAAACGAGTTCGGGACGCCGAGTTTTAAGGATTCCATCTTTGTATGGCGGTCTGCAAAGTGGTCCCCGATCTCCTGGAGAAAATCCAGCATGATGTTTGCCTTCTGTACCAGATATTTTCCGTCTTCTGTGAAAGTTACGCCGCGGCTTGTCCGTTCCACGAGCTGGCGGCCCCACTCGCTCTCGATCGACTGCAGCCGCTTTGTCAGGGCGGACTGGGTCATAAAGAGGGCGTCGGCGGCCTTTGTGATGCTGCGCTTTTCATATAATACTTTTAAAATTTTCCAGTCAATGTTTTTCATAGAAGTTCCTTCTTAAAAATAAGCAGATGAAGATGAAAATGAAGCAGCAAGCGATTCCGTATATTTTATAAAATCGGCAAGCTTTTCCGGCAGTCGTTTCTCCTTCGGGTACACAAACCATGTTTTTCTCGTCACCGGTGTTCCGTCCGGCCATGTAAGCGGCGTGAGCGTCAGCTGATACCGGTTCTCAAAGTTTTCCGGCAGAAAACTCAGGGCATATCCCATTCCCTCATCGATCAGCTTCCATGCCCCGTCGATGTGCCCGACCATCATTCCGGACGGGTAAGCGCTCTCAAAGCACATTTCCCACTATCTGTTCAGGATCTTGGTCGTCTTTTCGTTCGTTTTATAGTCCAGCCGGTGCAGTCCGGGAAGCGCAGACACTTCCACGGCTCCTTTCGTGACAAGGAAACCGCGGGTCTCCCCTAACAGAGTCCTGTTTACCGGTCCCTCATAATCCCCGCGCAGAAATCCTACATCCACGGATCCGTCCAGGACCTGGCGGTAAAGAGCATCACTGGAATCATTGACGATCCGGAATTTTATATTTGGATGCGCGATCTGGTACGGAACAAGAACATCTGCGAGAGAGTATTTGCTGTAAGTGTAGGAAGCGCCGATCACGATCTCCGTCAGTGCGGCATCCTGCAGTTTTTTTAATTCTTCCTTTGTGTCATGGAACAGCTCCAGATATTTTTCTGCCTGTGCGGCAAGAAAATTTCCTTCTGCGGTGAATGTCAGGCCTTTTGGCGTCCGGTCCACAATGGTACATCCCCATTCGGTCTCCATCTGTTTTAAACGCTTTGTCAGGGTCGGCTGCGTCATAAAAAGGAGATTTGCCGTTTTCGTCAGATTTGATGTTTTATGCAGTTCATAAAGAATTCTCCAGTCGGAGTCTTTCATGGAAAAATCACATCCCTTAAGTCATGGTAACGATTCCGGGGCGAGAAATACGCAGACCTACGGAATCGTTTTATGGATTCGTAGTATTATTTTACGACAGAATCGGCAGCTTGTCCCGTTTTTTAGAGAAAAATTTTGCTTTTGCAAGTACCCCATTCCACTTTTGAATCATTTCATTCCACCTTTCAATTTTATTTTCCCGGCTGCCGATGATATGATGAGACCAGATCAAAAGTAATTTGAGCGTGATCGGCGCCGCAAAATTTCAGAAAGTCAGAGTCGGCAGATCGTGCAGATGAAGAAGAAAATAAAAAAGTGAAAACAGCAGTTATGAAGATTGTGATGGAGGTTTTACCATGGGAAAATCATTGACCAGAAAAATTATCGAGTCCCACTATGTTTCCGGCAGCATGACTCCGGGCGAGGAAGTTTTTATTAAAGTGGACCAGACCTTAACCCACGACATCAATGCCGTTATGACATACCTGGCATTTGAAGCGATCGGACTTGACCGGATCCGCACGGAGTGCAGTGTCAGCTACCTGGACCACAACCTGCTCTATGTGGACAATAAGACGCCGGATGACCATATCTACTTACAGTCTGCGGCAAAGCGATTTGGTGTCCATGTCTCCAGGCCGGGAAACGGGATCTGCCATGCGGTCCATGTTGCGAGATTCGGTGTGCCTGGAAAGGTCAGCATGGGCGGTGACAGCCACACTCCGCACGGCGGCGCGATCGGCATGCTCTGTATCGGAGTCGGCGGAATGGATGTTGCGACTGCAATGACCGGTGTTCCGATGCGCCTCACCATGCCGCGTGTCGTGAAGGTAAATCTTACCGGTTCCTTAAAACCCGGCTGCAACCCGAAGGAAGTCATCTTAAAAATGCTCCAGCTCGTCACGATCAAAGGCGGACTTGGAAATGTATATGAGTATGTAGGACCAGGCGCAGCAGCTCTGGAGGTCCCGGCGAGAGCCACGATCGCCAATATGGGTGCTGAGATGGGTGCGACAACCTCGATTTTCCCGGCGGATGCACAGGTGAAAAAGTTCATGACTGCGCAGGGACGCGGCGACCAGTATGTGGAAATGCTGCCGGACGAGGATGCGGAATATGATGAATGCATCGACATCAACTTAAGCGAGCTGGAACCGCTGATCTCATGTCCACACCAGCCGGACAACGTCATACCGCTAAAGGATGCAGAGAAAAAGCGCGTTCAGCAGGTATTTATCGGAAGCTGTACGAATGCGAGCTATGCAGATATCGCAAAAGCAGCTCTCGTGTTCAAAGGACATCATGTCAACGATGACGTGAGCTGCACCTGTGCGATCGCTTCGAAACAGACTTACCGTGAGCTGATGCGTGACGGTTATATCGATATGCTGCTCGCAGCAGGAGTCCGGATCCTTGAGATCGCATGCGGCCCGTGCTGCGCGATCGGCCAGACACCGGCAACAGACGGAGTCGCTGTCCGCACTTCCAACCGGAACTTCAAGGGACGCGCTGGAAATCCGACTGCGAAGATCTACCTGGTAAGCCCGGAAAGTGCCGCTGCGACTGCGATCATGGGAACATTTGCGACCGCAGAGGACATCATGGGCGAGAATGTGAAGATCCTCGGCGAGATCAAAGAGCCGGATCAGTACATTGTTGACGATTCCATGATCATTCCTCCGCTCTCCGAGGAGGAAGCGAAAAAGGTTGAGATCGTCCGCGGACCGAACATCAAGTTCCTTCCGGTGCCGGAAGCTCCGACCCAGTATCTCTGTGCACCGATCAGCTTAAAGGGGCGTGACAACATCTCGACGGATGATATCACCCCGGCCAGCGCGGAATTCTCCAGCATGCGCTCCAATATTCCGCTGATGTCCCAGTACTGCTACCACCGTTATGATCCGGAGTTTGCGGCACGTGCAAAGGCGATGGGAAAGAGCATCATTATCGGCGGCGAAAACTATGGCCAGGGATCTTCCCGTGAACATGCGGCCATCAACCCGATGTACCTCGGCGTCAAAGCGGTAATCGCAAAGAGCATCGCGAGAATCCACAAGGGAAACCTTGTAAACCACGGCGTGATCCCGATGTTATTCGAAGATCCGGCCGACTACGACCGTCTTGACCAGAATGATGAGCTGGAGTTTACGGATCTGCTCGATCAGATCCCGACAAGATCCATTCTCATCAAAGATAAGACGAAAGACTTCACCTTCCGCGCACGCCTTGACCTTACGGATAATGAGATCGCAGTTGTGCTGAGCGGCGGCCAGCTGTCCTTCTTAAAGAAGCAGCTTGCGGCGGAAAGAGAAAAATAAACAGCTGGAAAATTCCCTGAATGCAATGGTTTCGTCCCATCCCTCTGTACTTCAACCAGGGACGGACCGTTACAGATAAATATGCTGCAGGATGCAGCAAAGATACCTTCAATATCCTTTAATACCCCAAGTGAATTGATCAGGATGTAGAAAAACGCAGTCGTACTCCCTCGTATGGCTGCGTTTTTCTGTATTTTGCCACAGGAATGCCACTTAAATTTCAGTGAAACTGATTGTATAATAGGCATATATGGTGCTATACTATACAAGGCGTATTTTTGTGTTTTGTGACCGCATGGTACGGACATGAAGAACAGAATGTGCGGAAAATATATCATATATATATCGATTCTGAGATTGGAGGCATCATGGAACAGATTTATGATCTGATCATTATCGGTTCCGGTCCGGCGGGACTCGGGGCTGCGATCTACGCAAAACGCGCGGAGCTTGAGACACTCGTGATCGAAAAAGAGATGATGAGCGGCGGACAGGTGCTTACAACATATGAGGTAGACAATTATGCCGGACTTCCGGGGATCGGCGGCTTTGATCTCGGAATGAAATTCCGGGAACATGCCGATAAGCTCGGGGTGGAATTCGCAAAAGATACCGTACAGAAGATCGAAAGTGCGGAGCCCGCAGACGCATCCGGGAAGGAAGAGGAGCAGGAACTCCTGACGGCAGCAGAAGCCGGGGCGGAGCGCCCGCCTGTGATCTATCAGGTTGTCTGCAAAAAGGAGACGAGACTTGCGAGAGCGGTCATCATCGCTTCCGGGGCGCATCACAGAAAGCTTGAGATCCTGGGAGAGGCGGAGTTTACGGGAAAAGGTGTTTCCTACTGCGCGACCTGTGACGGTGCGTTTTTCCGGAAAAAGACGACTGCGGTGATCGGCGGCGGGGATGTTGCCCTTGAGGATGCGATCTTCCTCGCGAGACTCTGCGAGAAAGTCTATGTGATCCACAGAAGAGACGAGTTCCGGGGAGCGAAGAGTTTACAGAAGCGTCTGATGGAGCTTCCGAATGTGGAGATCTTATGGGATACAGTCCCGGAAGAAATTGTCGGAACAGATAAGGTGGAAACACTCAGAATTTTAAATAAGAAGACCGGGGAGAAGAATGACCTGGCTGTGGACGGCGTGTTCGTCGCGGTCGGGATCACCCCGAACAGTGAGAGATTCAGAGGATCCGTGGAGATGGATCCGGCGGGATATATTGCAGCCGGCGAGGACGGAAGGACAAATGTTCCGGGAATTTTCGCGGCCGGGGATGTCCGTACAAAGGCGCTCCGCCAGATCGTGACGGCGGTGGCGGACGGCGCGAACTGCGTCGCATCGGTGGAAGCTTATCTGAACGGGCAGAATTAAGTATATCGACAGCTTTTGACAGGATGCAGAATTAAGACGGGATTGCCGGTAATTGACAGGAGAAAAGAAAAAGAATGAACAGAGCAGGAAGAATCATCGCGGTCTGCGGGCTGAGCATGGCGCTCATGATGCCGCAGGCTGCTTATGCGGCTGAGACGCTTTCGGTGCAGGTGAGCGCCAGAGAGGGGATCACGACCGTTGGAAATAAACAGTCGGCTTACGATAATGTGGCGATCTCCCACGTGAGCAACTATGTAAATATCCGTTCTGAGGCGAACACCTCCAGCAGTATTGTCGGAAAGATCTACAATAACTGTGCGGCGACGATCCTTGCAACGGTGGACGGAGAGGGAGGAACCTGGTATCAGATCCAGTCCGGTTCCGTTAAAGGTTACATAAAATCAGAATATTTTATTACCGGTGCTGAGGCTGAGAAGATCGCAAAGAATGTGGGAACTGTATATGTCACAGTCAGCGCGGACGGTTTAAATCTCCGCGAACAGCCGAATATGAACAGCGCGGTCCTCACAACACTTTCCAAAGATTCAGAATATCTGGAAGTGAAGGAAGACGGCGATTTTATCGAGATCCAGGTCGATGAATCTCTGAGCGGATATGTTCATAAGGATTATGTCACACAGAGGGTAGAGTTCAAGCAGGCGGTCAGCGTTGAGGAAGAAAAGCAGAAAGCTGAGGAGGCTGCCCGGATCAAGAAAGAGGCGGACGATGCGATCGCAAAGGTTGAGGAGCTGAAAAAGGAATCCGGACAGAGCACGGAAAATAAGGACACTCCGTCAACCTCGATCGGTATGATCGCGCAGAATCCGAATGCGGACAACGGAACGACGAAGGAGCAGACGAACCAGAGCAGCCAGGGCAGCACAAGCCAGAATACCGGCAATACGGCAGGTCCGGGCGGTGACGGCAGTAATACTTCCACAGGCAGCAGTACGGGAACCTCCGGAAGTTACCAGGATACCCAGAACGGACCGGGAAGTGCGGTATATGATTCTGCAGTTCGCACAGCGATCGTGGCTTATGCGAAACAGTTCCTCGGAAATCCGTATGTATACGGTGGGACAAGCCTGACAAACGGAGCGGACTGTTCCGGATTTACGATGCGGATCTTTGAGCATTTTGGAGTTTCCACCGGACGTACTTCGAGAGATCAGGCATCGAACGGAAAGCAGATCTCCCTGTCTGAGATCCAGCCGGGTGACCTTCTGTTCTATGCGAGCGGAAAGACGATCAACCACGTTGCGCTCTATATCGGCGATGGAAAGATCATTCACGCCAGCACGTCAAAGACCGGTATTATTATTTCCAACGCGTATTACAGAACGCCGGCGAAGGCGGTTACGTTCCTGAATTAAGGCACTCCTGCCCGGAGACTTGCCGCTGTGAAGTGTCGGGAATAGAGAAAATGCAGTGTAGTCTGTAACAGAGAGAAGAACAAGCGAAGAATTACAGCAGGAACTATAAAAAAGAAACGATAAGGAGCTGTGGAAAAACAGCTCCTTTTTGTGTATAATAGTGGATAGTGCAATATGTAGAAAAAAAAGCAAAACGGCAGCTGCGTTTTATAATCCAGCGCTGCGTATTTTCCATGCAGCATCATGGCCGTTTTGCGAAAAATACAGGAAATGAGGAAACAGGTATGAATGAGATCGGAACGTTCGATATTCTCGGACCGAATATGATCGGGCCGTCAAGCTCTCACACGGCGGGAGCGCTGAGGATCGCCTTTATCGCCGGAAAAATGGTGGAGAAACCGGTGTCGGTGCGCTTTGTTCTCTATGGCTCTTTTGCGCGCACGTACCATGGACACGGCACGGACCGGGCGCTGGTCGGCGGTATCTTAGGGTACCATCCGGATGATGAGAGGATCCGCGATTCGTTTGAGTACGCGAAGGAGGCGGGACTCCAGTTCAGTTTTGAGGAGAATTTTACGGACAAGGAGATCTATCCGAACACGGTGGACATCTATGTGAAGGATGAGAACGGGAATGAGATGTCCCTGCGCGGAAAGTCCATCGGCGGCGGAAATGCGGTCATTACGCGGTTAAATGGCGTTGATGTGGATCTCACCGGAAATTACAGTACGATCGTAGTCCAGCATATCGATAAGAAGGGAACGCTTGCATTCGTGACGGCAGTTTTAAGTGCATACGACTTAAATATCGGTTCCCTGCGCCTCTACAGGGAGAGCAAGGGCAAGATGGCCTATGCGATCATTGAAGTGGACACGACGGTCTCAAACCAGGTGGTAAACGCTCTGCGCGGCTTTGAGGCGGTCAAAAATGTACTTTTGGTTCCGGCGATCAATCTGGACTGACGGGAGGGAAAACGATGAATTTTACAAATGGAGCAGAACTTTTAGAGTACTGTGAGAAAGAAAAGAAAACGATCTCCGAGGCGATGTTTGAGCGGGAGACGACCTTCCTGGAGCAGGATCCGGAAAAGACGAAGGAAAAGATGAAAAAGGCATGGTCGATCATGCAGGCGTCGGCGAAAAAGCCATTGAAGGAGAACATCGTCAGCATGGGCGGCATGATCGGCGGGGAGAGCCGGAAGCTGCACACACTCCGGGAGAACGGAAAGAATATCTGCGGGGATGTGGTCTCAAAGGCGATCGCTTACGCAGTGGGAGTTCTCGAGGTCAATGCCTCCATGGGACTTATCGTGGCGGCACCGACCGCAGGATCTTCGGGAGTGATCCCGGGAGTTTTCTGTTCGCTGCAGGAAAATTTCGGATTTACGGATGAGGAGATCTGCAAGGTGCTGTTCAATGCGGCGGCAGTCGGCTACCTGATCACGAGAAATGCAACAACGGCAGGAGCGGAGGGCGGCTGTCAGGCGGAGGTCGGAGCGGCGAGTGCGATGGCGGCGTCCGCGGCCGTGGAGCTTCTCGGAGGAACTCCGGCACAGTGTCTCGATGCGGCATCCTTTGCGATCGTGAATATTTTAGGACTCGTCTGTGATCCGATCGGAGGACTGGTTGAAAATCCATGCCAGAACCGGAATGCGATGGGCGCTTCGAATGCGCTGATCTCAGCAGAACTCTCCATGGCCGGGATCCGGAGCATTACCCCGATCGATGAGACGATCGGAGTCATGTATGCGGTCGGACGTTCGATCCCGTCGGAGCTTCGCGAGACATCCCTCGGCGGGATGGCAGTCGCGAAGAGCGCATGTGAGGCGTGCGCGGCGTGTGCGGCAGGACGAAAAAATCGGCACACAGGAGTAGAAAACGAAAAAAATTGATCACAATTTCAACACAGCAGCGAACAAAGCCTGGGAAATCTGAAAAAACAGATTTCCCAGGCTTTGTTGCACTTGAAATTTAATTTTTACATAAATTATATATCGATTAGTCGCATTGCTGATTGTAGGAACAAAGGCATTCCCGTAAAATAAGGACTCGGGAAAGGGATTTCCGTACGAGCCGTATACAGAGAATCTCTATACAGGGCTGGTGCGGAAGCTTTCTCATGAAAATTATACTCATTCAGGAGGACAAGATGAAAAACAACATGAAGAAACTGACTGCCTTTGTTATGGCTGGTGCGATGCTTGCACTTTCCGGATGTGGATCTTCTTCCGCAGGAAGCAGCACACAGGCAGCTTCCGGAACTACCGGTTCTACAGCCACAGAAGCTTCCACAACAGCTGCAGCAACCAACGCGGCTGGAGAGAAGACAGTGATCGAATACTGGCATGTCAACGCTGAAACCCAGGGAGGTCTGGTTGTAGATGAACTGGTAAAGCAGTTTAATGAGAGCAATGACCATATCGAGGTTGTTGCAAAGTATAATCCGGATATGTACAAAGGACTGATGCAGAATCTTCAGGCAGAAGCCGCAACCGGAAATTCACCGGCTCTGGTACAGATCGGATGGGCATTCCTCGATTATTTCTCCAATAACTTTGAATACAGCTCTCCGCAGGATGTGATCGACCAGTTCGATCAGGAGGATAAAAACTTCCTTCAGGATAATTTCCTTCCGAACGTTTTAAGCCTGGCTGTAAACAGTGAAGGTGAGCAGGTCGGAATTCCGTATTCTGTCAGCAACCCGGTCCTTTTCATCAACAGAGATCTCTTAAGAGAGGCAGGACTTTCTGAGGATGGTCCGAAAACATGGGAAGAGCTGGACCAGTTTGCAAGAACAGTTAAGGAAAAAACAGGAAAATATGGATTTTACATGCAGGAGCCGGCAGATTTCTGGGCTCAGCAGGGACTGATCGAAAGTAATAATGCATCTATGTTATCTACCGTTGATGGTAAGAAACAGGCAACCTTTGCAAGTGAAGGCGGCATTCAGGCAATGCAGATGGTTGCAGATCTCATCAAGGACGGAGCCGGTCTTCACATTTCATGGGAAGAAGGATGCCAGAGCTTCATCGATGGAAACTGCGCAATGCTTTATACAACGATCGCAAGACGTTCAGCTGTCCAGAAAGGTTCAGCCTTTGATGTGGCAACAGTAAAATCTCCGACCTGGGGCAGCAATGAAAGAAAAGTACCGGCCGGTGGATGCTTCCTTGCAATTACAGCGCAGGATGATGAACAGAAGAAGGCAGCATGGGAATTTGAAAAGTATTTATACAGCGTTGAATCCATGGCAGCATGGACGATCGGAACCGGTTATGTACCGCCGAGAAAAGACGTCGCAGATGCAGAAAACGGCTTAAAGAGCTTCCTTGCAGAAAATGAGCTGATGAATGCGGCGATCGAGCAGATGGATGGAGTCGTTTCCTGGACATCCTTCCCGGGTGATGCGGGACTTCAGGCAGAACAGATGCTCCTGGATATGAGAGATCAGATCTTTGGAGGTCAGATAAGCGCTGAAGAGGGAATGACAAGCACCCAGAATGCGATCAACGAGCTCTTAAACGCACAGTAAAAAATAAGGGCAGCGTGTTTCCGTGAGACCGGGAAAAATTCCGGAGACCGGGAACGCTGCCTGTTTCTTTTTTCCATGGAGGTACTTGTTTTGAATTCAGAAGCAAAAAAACAGACGATCCTGGGATATGTATTCCTGATCCCGTCTCTCGCCGTATTTGCGGTATTTATGTTCTACCCGCTTTTTTACACGTTCTATCTGAGTTTTTTCGAATGGAACATGGTCAAACCGGTGAAAAAATTCGTCGGTCTGGCCAATTATATTTCCGTATTCAAAGACCCGAATAACTGGAAAATTTTCGGAAACACCATGATCTATATCGTGATCCTGTTGGCATTCAACTTTGTGATGCCGTACATTCTCTCATTTATTCTTTCCTGTGTGATTAAAAAAGGAAAAGGCTTTTATAAAGCCGTTTTTTTCCTTCCGAGCGTGATCTCCCTGGTAGTCGGTTCGATCCTTTACACATGGATCTTAAATCCGATCTCCGGACCGGTTGCGATCATCCTTGGAAAATTCGGACTCAGCCTGCCATTCTGGTCAAAAACGGACGGATGGGTCATTGCTGTACTCTGCATTATCACAACATGGAAATCCTTCGGTTATAATTTCATCAATATACTGGCGGGCGTTTCTGGAGTCTCCCAGGAAGTCATAGAGGCTGCGAGACTGGACAATGTTCCGATGTGGAAGATCTTTCTCGATATCATCGTGCCGATGAGCTCCGCCACCGGGATCTATGTTTTTATCACGACGATCGTGCAGGGACTGCAGTACGTGTTTACACCGATCAAAGTCATTACGCAGGGTGGTCCGAACTATGCAAGTTCAAACCTGATCTATGCATCCTACCATGAGGCGTTTACATTGTACCGCACCGGAACATCTTCTGCGGTATCGATCATCACAATGGCTTTCTTTATTTTACTCCTGTTCCTGGAGTTCCGTTTTGTTGAGAAGGGAGTGTACTATGAAAACTAAACATCCTGCACAGATATTCTGGCATCTTCTGCTGATCTGCATGGTCTGCATCACGCTGACTCCGATCCTGTTTGCAATCTCGAATTCCTTCAAGACTCTGCAGGATGCCTTCAACACAGTTTTTGAACTGATCCCGTCTAATCCGACACTGGAAAATTACCGCCATGTATTTGACAAACTGCCGTTTGCACAAATTACAATGAACACGTTTCTGATCGCCGCTTCCGTGACGATCTTCAAGACGATTACCAGCCTGTTTGCTGCATATTCCTTCGTATATTTCGATTTTAAAGGAAAAGGCATTCTGTATTTCGTCATGCTGAGCACCATGTTCATCCCGTTCACCGTGACGATGATCCCGAACTATCTGATGATCTCTAAGATCGGACTGCGTGACTGTATCTGGGGAGTTGCGCTCCCACAGTTTGCAGATGTGCTTGGAATCTTCCTGCTCCGCCAGTCCATGAGGGGAATCCCGAAAGCACTGATCGAGGCATCCCGCATGGAAGGGATCGGAAACTTAAAGATCATGAAGGATATCGTGATCCCGCTTGTCCGTCCGTCGATCCTCACAACAGGAATTATTTTCTTTATCAACTCCTGGAATGAATATGTATGGCCGGTCCTGATCTTAAAAACAAAGGAAAACTATACACTTTCCCTTGCTCTGCAGATGTACATCAGTGCTGAGGGAGGTACGGAATTTACGATCGCGATGGCTGTTTCCGTGATCACTATGATCATCCCGCTGACATTATATATCATTTTCCAACGCTATATTATCAACACCTTTGCCGCTTCCGGTATCAAAGGATGATCCGAAGAAAGGACAGAATTTTTTATGAGTCACAATATTGTATTTGAAAACGTCGTAAAAGCTTATGGAAAGAACGTAATCGTAAAATCTTTAAATATGGAGATCAAAGAAGGAGAACGTCTGATCCTTCTCGGCCCGTCCGGCTGTGGAAAATCTACAACACTCCGTATGATCGCGGGACTGGAAGATCTTTCCGATGGAAAACTTTATATGAATGACAAAGTTGTCAACAATGTTCCATGTGGAGAACGTGGAGTTTCCATGGTATTTCAGAACTATGCCCTGTTCCCGCACATGACTGTCAGAAACAACATTATTTATGGCCTGAAGGCACATAAGATGGATCCGGCAGAAATAGAAAAGCGTTTAAATGAAGTACTCGATATGCTTCAGCTCAGAGGACTCGAAGACAGAAAACCGAAGGATCTTTCCGGTGGACAGAGACAGCGTGTTGCGCTGGCAAGAGCGGTTGTAAAACGCTCAGATTATTTTCTGCTCGATGAGCCGCTGTCAAACCTTGATGCGCAGCTCCGCATGAAAGCGAGAAAAGAACTTGTAAAAATCCATGAAATGTACCATCCGACCATGGTTTATGTCACCCACGATCAGGTCGAGGCGATGACGGTAGGACAGCGCGTAGCGATCATGTATCAGGGAAAGATGGAAATGCTGGACACCCCGGCTCATGTGTACAACATGCCGGCCAGCATCTTCTGTGCGAAGTTCATCGGTTCCCCATCCATGAACATTACAAAATGCGGGTATGAGAATGGAACGATCTATATTGGAAAACAGGCTGTGGTTCTTCCGCTGATGTGGAAGGCAATTGCAGACAAGTGCGGGTCAAAGACCTGGTGTATCGGAATCCGCCCGGAGCATATTACATTAAACAGAACGGAACAGGAACATTCGATCCAGGGAATTGTGCGCTATGTGGAGGACTATGGCAACCGCTATGGTGTTTATGTTGATGTGGCCGGAGATGAAAATGAACTGATCGCGATCTGCAATGATCATGTTCCGCATATGGGAGACCAGGTGTATATCAATGTTGATTTTGACCGGATCCATCTGTTTGACGGCATGACAGAAAAGTCTCTCGGATATCCGGAGGAAGTGAAAAAGAAGTTTTCAGAGCTTGAAATTCCGGTGGAAAATCTTCAGAAGACCGAGAAAACAGAGAGTGGAATTGCCGCTGCAGTATGACAGAAAAGAATAAGGTCAGAAAACAGCATGGATCTGACCAACGGTGAATAAAATGGAGGAAAAAATGAATCTTCTGATCAGTACTAATATGTATACGATTGGACGTCTGTCCATGGTTTTAAAATATCTCAGTGAATTTCAGGGAAAGGCAGGCGTGGAAGTATTCCCGCTTTACCACGATCCTGCCTATGAGAAGGAGTTGGAGGCATGTATTCCGGAATTTTCCAAAGTTCCGATCAGTTTTCATGGCCCATACTATGAAACGGAGCACAGTGCGCCGAAAGGGAGCGAGGCATGTGAGCAGGCGATGAAGTTTATCAGACAGACTGTTTCTGACTGTGTGCGTTTAAACAGTAAATATGTTGTGTTTCATCACAACAACTGCCGGGTTTCCGCTGAAGAAAAGAGGACAATGATAAAGAACTCCTGCGAAAATTACCGTGAGCTGCAGAATATGTTTGCGGAGCATGATATTCCGGTCGTTGTAGAAAATGCGGGGGTGATCGACCGCGGAAATATGATGTTCGATCAGGCGGAATTCACGGAACTCTGTAAAAAAGAAAAATATCCGGTACTCATCGATATCGGACATGCGCATGCGAACGGATGGGATCTGTCCGGTCTGATCCATGATCTGAAGGATCAGATTGTGGCATACCACATCCATAATAATGATGGTCTTCATGACAGTCATCGCAGAATTCACGATGGAACGCTTGATTTTGATCGCTTTGTCCATGACTATATGGAGAATACTCCGGATGCGGACATTGTTCTGGAATACAGTCCGGAGGTTTCATCCGATGAAGAAGGAATCAGGAGTGATCTGAGTGAGCTGGTCCGCATCTTTTCACCGTGCGGCCGGGAGGAGTCCCATGCTTGCAGATAAAAAGCTGTTTCTTCTGGATATAGACGGGACTGTATGCCTAGGGGACCGGCTGATCGATGGCGCGGCAGAATTTCTCTCTGCGATCAGAAAGTCGGGAGGACAGTTTGTGTTCATCACAAACAACTCGACGAAAGATGTAGAGGATTATATTGAAAAATTCCGGAAGCTTGGGATCCGGACAGATGCGGAGAATTTTGTAACGGCAGCCAGTGCAGCGGAGAGCTACCTGAAAAGGGGATATCAGGGGAAAAAGATCTATGTGATGGGAACGCGATCGCTGGTCAGCGGATTAAAAAGAGCGGGGATCAGGGTTGCAGAGGATCCGGAGGATCCTGAGATCGCCTGCGTTCTTGTAGCGTATGACAATGAGTTGACTTATCAGAAACTCGAAACGGTGTGCCGGATCCTGTCGACAAGGCAGGTGGATTTTCTTGCCACGAACCCGGATCTCGTCTGTCCGGTTGAATTCGGATATGTACCGGACTGTGGATCCATCTGTCAGATGATCACGACTGCTTGTGGACAGATGCCGCGTTATATCGGAAAACCGGAGCCGGAGATGATCGAAATATCGATCGGACAGAATTCTTTCTCAAAGGAAGAAACGCTCATCGTTGGAGACCGCCTGTATACAGATATTGCATGCGGGATCCGGACCAGAACGGAAACAGCGCTGGTTCTTACCGGTGAAGCAAAAAAAGATGATATTCTGACAGGATCAATTCATCCGGAATACGTGTTCCCTTCCGTGAGAGAGCTTCATGATGCATGGATAAGTTCCATCCGAGAAGAGCAGGGCGGGAATCCGGTATAGAATAGAAAACCCGTGAGGAGCTCTTTTTGAGCATCCGCACGGGTTTTTGATCACTTATAAAAAATTGAGAAAGACGGATTCATTAGAACTCCGGTTCAATAAGTCCGTAAGAGTTTCCTTTTCTCTTATAAACGACATTGACTTCGTTTGTATCAGCGTTGAGGAACATAAAGAAGTTGTGTCCTAAGAGTTCCATCTGTACGCAAGCCTCCTCGGCATCCATCGGTTTCATTGCGAAACGTTTTGTCTTTACGATATTAACGGTCTCCTCCGGCTCGGATTCTTCCTGAAGGAAGGCTTCGTTAAATGCTAAGGCGTTTTGCTTTTTGTCAACGATCTTTGTCTTATACTTCTTGATCTGACGCTCGATAATTTCTTCAACGAGATCAACAGATACATACATATCGCTGGAATCCTGCTCAGCTCGGATAATGCTGCCCTTAACAGGAATCGTGACCTCTATTTTCTGACGTCCTTTCTCTACGCTCAATGTTACCTGTACTTCAGTATCAGGAGAAAAATAGCGCTCCAGTTTTCCTAATTTACTTTCCACGGCATCTTTTAAGCCTGGTGTAATGTTGATATTTTTTCCGCTGATCGTGTAACGCATAAAATCAACTCCTTTGTTTGGGATGACTTAAGTATAACACAAAATTCTGTAAAAGACAACTAAAATACATGAAAAATGAGAAAATTTAAAAAGGTAAAAAAAGGTGTATAAAAGCTCAAAAACTATATGAAGCCTTCCCGGTTTGTCAATGGGATTGGGCAAAAAAGTTGTCGGAAATGTAAATTTTATAAGATGTTCACAAAAATAAAACAAATATTAAGGAACCGTAAAATCCACCGATGGGGAGGAAAAAACTTGTGGATAATGTGGATAACTTGGTGTATAACTGCGAAATGGCGTGAAATCGGCATTTCTCGAGGTGGACAACTTTCCACATAATTTCGGTGGATGAGTGTGGATAAAGTGGATAACCAGACAATCGAATGTATGGTTTGTGCAAGTTGTACATTTAAAGGGGAAAAACGACAGGAAGAGTGGGAAATAGGCGGGGACAGTGGAGAGGCAGAGAGAGTGATGAGGGAACGCGTCGAAGAAGAAAGAAATGGAATTGTCGAAAAATTTAGAGAAAAAAGCTGCAGACAAAACAGCAGAATCAATGTACAGACGACGATTCCCGCAAGGATTTATGTACGAAATGTTAAAATTACAGGAAGTCATTGAATAAAACCCCGGAAGGTGTTAAAATATTAAGGATTGTATGATGCAGACGTATGCGGTTATACAGAAATATCCGCCGGACGGAACATCGGAGATCAAAAATGATTAAAAATAGAAACTTGTATGCAGCAGTCTAAATAGGAGACAAGCCCGGTATCATGTGGATAAAGAGCAGACTCCGGTATTTGCTGCACCGCGCATCCGTGGATAATTTCAGATGCCGGGCGCAAAAGGGATAACAGCTGCATGTGTATATTTATTTATGTAGGAGAACAAAAAGAATGAATTTTGTTGAAAAAGTATTTGGTACGCACAGTGACCGGGAATTAAAGTATATCTACCCGATCGTCGATAAGATCGAAAAACTGCGTCCGACCATGCAGGCGATGTCTGATGAAGAATTAAAGGATCAGACAAGAAAATTCAAAGAGCGCCTCGCGCAGGGGGAGACCCTGGATGATCTTCTGCCGGAGGCATTCGCAACCGTCAGGGAGGCGGCCAAGAGAGTTTTAAAGATGGAGCACTACCCGGTACAGCTCATCGGTGGTATCGTCCTTCACCAGGGACGTATCGCTGAGATGAAGACAGGTGAAGGTAAAACTCTTGTTTCCACCTGTCCGGCATACTTAAATGCCCTGGCTGGAAAAGGTGTTCAGATCGTAACCGTCAACGACTACCTGGCAAAACGTGATGCTGAGTGGATGGGACAGGTTCATGAGTTCCTCGGCTTAAAGGTCGGCGTGGTATTAAACTCCATGACCTCCGAGGAGAGAAAAGCCGCTTACCAGTGCGACATCACTTACGTGACAAACAATGAGCTCGGTTTCGATTATCTTCGTGACAATATGGCGATCTACAAAGAGCAGATGGTACTCCGTGACCTTGACTACTGCATCATCGATGAGGTCGACTCCGTATTGATCGATGAGGCGAGAACCCCGCTTATCATTTCCGGACAGAGCGGAAAATCCACAAAGCTTTATGAGGTCTGCGATGTCCTCGCAAAGCAGTTAGTCCGTGGTGAGGAATCCGGCGAGTTCAATAAGCTCAACGCCATCATGGGCGAGGAGATCACCGAGACCGGTGATTTCATCGTAAATGAGAAAGAGAAAGTCGTAAACCTGACAGAGCAGGGCGTAAAGAAGGTGGAGGCATTCTTCCATATCGACAACCTTGCGGATGCGGAAAATCTGGAGATCCAGCACAATATCATCCTTGCCCTCCGCGCCCACAACCTCATGTTCCGCGATAAGGACTATGTGGTCAAGGATGACGAGGTCCTGATCGTCGATGAGTTCACAGGACGTATCATGCCGGGCCGCCGTTACTCCGACGGTCTCCATCAGGCTATCGAGGCGAAGGAGCATGTAAACGTTAAGAGAGAGTCCAGAACCCTCGCGACGATCACATTCCAGAACTTCTTTAATAAGTATGCGAAAAAAGGCGGTATGACCGGTACAGCCCAGACTGAGGAGAAAGAGTTCCGCAATATCTACGGTATGGACGTTATCGTGATCCCGACAAACCGTCCGGTTATCCGTAAAGACTTAAATGACGCGGTATATAAGACAAAGAAAGAGAAATTCCACGCAGTTGTGGAGGAGATCGTAAAGGCCCATGAGAAAGGACAGCCGGTCCTCGTCGGTACGATCACGATCGAGACATCTGAGATGTTAAGCCAGATGTTAAAGAAGCGCGGGGTTCCGCATAAGGTCTTAAACGCGAAGTACCATGAGTTGGAGGCTGAGATCGTAGCCCAGGCCGGTATTCACGGCGCGGTGACGATTGCGACGAACATGGCAGGCCGTGGTACCGATATCAAGCTTGACGACGAGTCAAAGGCTCTCGGCGGCTTAAAGATCATTGGTACAGAGCGTCATGAGTCCAGACGTATCGATAATCAGCTCCGCGGACGTGCAGGACGTCAGGGCGACCCGGGTGAGTCCCGCTTCTATATCTCCCTTGAGGATGACCTGATGCGTCTCTTCGGTTCCGACAAGCTGATGAGCATGTTCAATGCACTCGGTGTTCCGGAGAATGAGCAGATCGAGCACAAGATGCTGTCTTCCGCGATCGAGAAAGCACAGCAGAAGATCGAGACAAACAACTACGGTATCCGTGAGAACCTCTTAAAGTACGATGAGGTCAATAATGAGCAGCGTGAGGTCGTATACGCTGAGCGCCGCCAGGTACTTGACGGTGAGAACATGCGTGAAGTGATCATGAAGATGCTCAATGATATCGTTGAGGGTGCTGTGGATATGTCTGTCAGTGACGAGCAGACTCCGGAGAACTGGGGATTCAAGGAATTAAATGATCTTCTTCTTCCGATCATTCCGTTAAAGCCGATCGAGCTGACAGAAGAGATTAAGGAGATGAACAAAGATGAGTTCAAGCACATGTTAAAAGAGCTTGCGACGAAGTTCTATGAGTCCAAGGAAGCAGAATTCCCGGATGCAGAGCAGGTTCGTGAGATCGAGCGTGTGGTACTCTTAAAGGTTATCGACAACAAGTGGATGTCCCATATCGACGATATGGATCAGCTCCGTGAGGGAATCGGCTTACAGGCATACGGCAACCGTGACCCGCTCGTTGAGTACAAGATGAGCGCATACGAGATGTTCGATGATATGACTGCGGCGATCCGTGAGGACACGCTCCGTATTCTCTGCCATATCCGTGTAGAGGAGAAGGTCGAGAGAGAGCCGGCAGCCAAGGTTACAGGTACAAACCGTGATGATTCTGCGGCAAAAGCTCCGCAGAGACGCCAGACCCAGAAGATCTACCCGAACGATCCGTGTCCGTGTGGATCCGGTAAGAAATATAAGCAGTGTCACGGAAGAAAACCGCTGGCATAGAGACGGCAGCCGGAAAGATACTGAAATGTTACTGGTCAGCGCAAGCTTTTGCGCTGACCTTGTTAAATCATTATAAGAAAGGACAGAGTCAATGGTTGAGTTAGACCAGTTTAAATACACCTTGTCCACATATGAAACTCCGTTAAAGGAGGTTCGTGATTCCCTGAATCTGGAGGCAAAGATCAGAAGGATCGATGAGTTGGACAAGACCATGGAAGAGCCGAGCTTCTGGGAGGATGCAGAGAAATCTACGAGACTCGTGAAAGAAGCGAAAAACTTAAAGGACACGGTCGCAGAGTACAACAAGCTCCAGAATCAGTATGAGGAGATCGGACTGATGATCGAGATGGGGTACGAGGAGAATGACCCGGCGATCATTCCGGAGATCCAGGAGATGCTCGACGAGTTCACTTCTGAGCTCGATGCACTTCGTCTGCGCACACTTCTGACCGGAGAATATGACAATAACAATGCGATCTTAAGACTGAATGCCGGAGCGGGCGGAACCGAGTCCTGCGACTGGTGCAGCATGTTATACCGCATGTACTGCCGCTGGGCAGAGAGAAAAGGCTATCAGGTCGAGGTCCTCGATTTCCTCGACGGTGAGGAAGCCGGTATTAAGTCGGTAACGATCCAGATTAACGGTGAGAATGCTTTCGGCTACTTAAAGTCCGAGCGCGGCGTTCATCGTCTCGTAAGAATTTCTCCGTTCAACGCGAACGGAAAGAGACAGACCTCCTTCGTATCCTGTGATGTTATGCCGGATATCGAGGAAGATCTGGATATCGAGATCAACCCGGATGACCTGCGGATCGATACCTACCGTTCCAGCGGTGCCGGCGGACAGCACATCAACAAGACGTCATCTGCAGTCCGTATCACCCATATCCCGACCGGCGTTGTTGTCCAGTGTCAGAATGAGCGTTCCCAGTTCCAGAATAAGGACAAGGCAATGCAGATGCTGAAAGCGAAACTGTATATGTTAAAGCAGCAGGCAAATGCAGAGAAGCTCTCCGACATCCGCGGCGATATCAAAGATATCGGATGGGGCAGCCAGATCCGTTCCTATGTACTCCAGCCATACACGATGGTAAAAGACCACCGGACCGGATTTGAGAGCGGAAACGTAAATGCGGTGCTCGACGGCGGACTCGACGGATTTATCAGCGCCTACCTGAAGTGGGAGAGCCTTGGACGGCCGCAGGTGAAGGGCGGACAGGATGTAGAATAGTAAGAGACGGGAATGCCATGAGGCGGAACTGTTATCATGAAAAAAGCGTATCAAAAGATGTGATAAAACATCGGTTGATACGCTTTTTCTATATGCTTCTGTATTATAGATGCCCCCGGCAGGAGTATTTCAAGCCGAGGGCTGGGAGCAGGTATAGAAATTATAGTCGACAGGAAGAACGCTTCATGTCTTCAAGGAATGGAGTGGTCAGCGATTAGTGATTAGTCCCTGATATAGGTTCTGTTGTTTACAATGATCGTATCATAGTCTACGATCGTCAGATTACATGAATTGGAGGAATCGCGGTATTTTGTATTGCTGACTTTGGAGAAGTTGTATATATGGGTATCTCCATCGGTATCATAGTAGAATGCCGCAATAGAATCGCCGGCACCGAGCATAAACTCAAAGTAATCTTCTCTGTTCTCGTCGTTGATCCGGAAGGTTCCGATCATATCCTCGTTTGTATAAACAGTATTGTCAGATGTGCTGTTATCAGCAGCGGTATTGTCGTTGGAACCGGATTCATTCTGCATATCTTTCGCAAATTTTAACTGTACGGAATTGCCGATGGTCCAGGCGCCTTCTTTGTTTACTGTATAGCCATCCGGGGTTGTTGTATCTGCGTACATATATCCATTTGAATCAAATGCGTAGCATTCGTAGATGCCGTCTTTATTTCCATCCAGCCATTTCCACTGGGATACCGGGTAGGAACCATTGTCTTCCTGCCACCACCAGCCGGTCGTGTTCTGAACCCACTGTCCTGCAAAAGCGGTCATTCCCATGGAAGCAGCCATTGCTGCAGTAAGCGCGAGAGTCATAATCTTCTTTTTCATAGTGAAACCTCCTGAATTTTTTGGTTGGTTATGTTTTCCTTTTGATAAAATAAGTATATCAGTGAAATGTGATTAAGCTGTGAATACTTTGTGGTGAAACCTTGAGGAATCTGTGGCGGAGGTGTGTCAAGGAGGAAAAATAAGGTGGTCTTGAAAAATATTGAGGTACTGGAATGTGGTGGTGGCAGAAGATGGAGAAAGATAAGTTATAGACAAATAAGTAGAAAAGGACATCTTCACTGTTCTGGTGAAGATGTCCTTAACGCAGGTCATAGAAACTTATTGGGAAATGTTTAAAACATACTGTGAATTTCTACGTTGTATTTGGTTATAAAATTAGTGCCTGATTTCGCATTTTTCAGATAACGGAGCCTCACCGTGAATGGATTCGCCGCTGGATTTTGTGCAATAGTAGTATCCATCGGAATTCTTCAGATTTTTCTTGTTTCTCTGGAGATTGCCATTCTCGTTTACAACATACCAAGTACCTTTGTATTCAACAGCCTGATATTTTGAATCTTCCTCAGCAGTGAGACGTAAACCATTTACGTAGATGAAACCATCGGACATTCCGGTTTCGCCAACACCTCTCGGGGAACCATTGGACTTAAAGTTAAATGTATAATTGGAGCCATCAAAGCTGACGGTTGTAACGCCAGTCTTAGCTGCACCGTTATCACCGAAGTAAACTAATTTCTGAGTATTAGAATCCATCTCTTTTACACGGTCAACAGAGTCAACTTCAGAAGAAAAATTCGTGATCTTGGATCCGTCATAAGTAAGGATTCTTAAGCCGGTAACCATCTCACCGTTGTCATTGAAGAGATATGATTTTCCATCGATGGTTTTTGTGATACCATGTTCACCATCATCAGTCGGGATTGTAATCTCGCCCTTAGAGTTAGCGTAATACCAATGAGTGGTTCCACTTTCATGATCGTTAGGATTTAAATCTTTATCTGGTACTGCTTCAAACCAACCAGTATGGAGCTTTGGCTCCTCCTCATCGCCATAATATTTCCAGGTCTTCTTATCACTGTTATGTACCCAAGCATCCTGAGCTACACCCTTCTCATCGAAGGTGTATTTTACATTGCCGATGGTCTTTTCTGTGCTGACAGTCTTCTTACCGTTGGAAGCGAAGTAGAAGTGGTAAGTCGGCTCGTTATCGTCCTCGTTGTCATCGTCCTTAACGCTGATGTATACCCATGCGTTTGTAACGAGGCTTCCGTCGCCTTCTGCGTCACCGTAGTATGTAGCCGTTGCCCAGTCGGAATCATCGGAGATATTTTCACCGGCAGCTGTGATCCAGCCTGTGAGCATTCTTCCATACATATCAAACGCATACTTCTTTCCGCCGATATCAGCGATCTTTACGCTGTCTCCGGTTGTACGGAGAGCACGTCCGTTATTGTCAAAGTAGTACCAGCTAGCATCGCCGACTTTGTCATCGCCCTGCCAGCTCGGATTTTCGAGGAAACGCCAGCAGTTCTTCGCCATCTGTCCGCCGTTTCTCAGGTAGTAGTAGTTTCCGTTGTCTTCCAGCAGTGTGTTGCGGACCATATAGCCGTCATCGCCGAGATAATAGGACTCGCCGTTATCAGTTCTCCAGGCACTTGTCAAGTTGTTGCCGTTGTTGTCAGTGTAGACCCACTCACTGTTGACAACTTTCCAGGCAGCAAAAGAGCTGAAGGAAGCGCCGAGAGCGAGCACTGCGGATGCGGAAAGCACTGCAACGCAGAAATTTTTCTTCTTCATATTAAAAATCCTCCTCATGGAATTCATGATCAAAATGAAACTTTACATCTATTATTATACCAGAATTCCATTTTATGACAATGGGATTTTCCAGTCAAGTTGGGGTAAAAATGTGGCAGTTGGATTACAAATTGTTTAAGAAAAAAGTGCGGATGCAGTTCATAGAGATGAGACATACATTCGCACTTGCGATGATTCAGGATCGGTGGTGAAATATCATGATTTCAGATATTCCGATGCATCTTTTAGGAAGCTCGCGATGATTAGCAGGATGACAAAGGCCACCGGGAATGCCGCGATGATCGAGACACTCTGGAGGTTTGCCATGGAGCTGTCGGAAAATACAAGTGCCATGGGCAGCAGGATCAACAGGATCGCCCAGAAGGCTTTTACTGCATTGTGCGGCTCCTCGTCACCGGTGATCTGGCGGTATGTGTAGGAGGAGGCTACAAGGGCGATGGAGTCAAAGCTGGTAGCATAGAAGGCCACCATGGCAACGATTAAAAGCACAAGGACAAACGGTGCAAGCGGCAGTGTCTGGATGATGGCGATGATCGTTGTGTAGAGATCGCTGCCGGCGGCATAGATCGCCATAACGTCTAACTTTCCGCTTACCTGAAGTCCGAGACTGTAGTTTCCTAAAATGATAAAGCTTAAGAATGTAGCGCTGACGCTGCAGGCATATCCGCCGAGGATCGTCTGCCGCACCGTTCTTCCGCGGGAGATGGATCCGATAAAGAACGGAGATGCCACGCACCACACCATCCAGTAGGCCCAGTAGAAGATCGTCCATGTCTGCGGAAAGGAAGTGGTCCGCTGCGGGTCTGTGAAGGTTGCGAGGCCGAGGAAATTCTGAGCAAGATTTCCGACAGCCGCAAAGCCTGTCTCCAGAATATACCGTGTCTCACCGCCGAGGAACAGCACATATGCGAGCAGGGCAAAGAACAGATACATGCAGGACTTTGCAAGCAGAGAGATCCCCTTCATGCCGTGGAGCAGGGCATATGTATAGAAGACGCAGGTGATGCCTAAGATCGCGATCGTTATCCATTTGGAGGATGGAAGGTGGAACAGGGTCGTCAGCACCTGGGACATCAGCGGAGTCGCCAGTGCAAACGTCGTTGTGGTTCCTGCGAGGAGCGCAAAGAGCGCCAGAAGGTCGATGAGCTTTCCGGGAATCCCATCTACCTTGTTTCCGAGCAGCGCGCGGCAGGCTTCTGAGTATTTCTGCTTATGACAGCCTCTCACATGAAGCATAAAGCCGAAGGAGACGGCGAGTACCAGATAGAATGCCCACGGGATCGGACCCCAGTGGAACAGTGGATAGGTGCTGGACCAGGTCTGCATGGAACCGAGCTCTGCGATATGCGGATCGTTCGCGTAAAGGATCCATTCACAGAAGGAGTAAAACAGGATATCGGCCGCGAGTCCGGAGGTGAACATCATGCTCGCCCAGACGAAGAGAGGATATTTTGGCTTTTCATCCGGCTTCCCGAGGCGGATCGTACCGAATCTGGAGAATGCCAGATACAGGGAGAGCAGGAAGACAAAGAGACCGACGGCGAGATAGAACAGGCCGAAGGTATCGCCAAGGATAAAGCGGATCGTGTCAAGAACGCTCTTTGACGCGTCCGGCATCAGGATAAAGCAGACACAGAGCGCCAGGATCGCAAGAAACGGTACGATCACAGTGATCCAGTCGATCCGATCTTTTAATGGTGTTTCGGAATTTTTGGAACTCATAATTTGAAACCTCCTATGATGTTCAAAAATTAAATATTTATCAATATATTGAACATTATAGCACTGCAGGAGAGAGAATGCAAGGGGGGAAATGATATGATTCTGCCACGGCCACTGTATTATACAACATTTTCAGTTCAGAACTTGCCTGCCTCCCTGCACGGGAACAAGGACTCAGCGTCAGTTCGGATCATGGGAGGATGGAAGGTTTGCGTTTTGCCCTGCGATCCGGATAAAATTGATCGTCAGGAATGTCACACAGAGTATCCAGCCGAGACCGGAAAAGAGAGCAACCGCGGTGAGCCCCATCTTTTCGATCATGATGGCGGAACAGATCGCACGGAAAATAATGTGTAGGGTTGTTCCGCAGAAGGCGATGACCATGTAGCCCTGTCCTTTAAAGTATCCCATGTAAGCACTTCCTGTAAAGCAGAATATATAGAAAACAGAGATCAGCCTTATATAACTGTTTCCGTAATAGAGAGCCAGCTCGTCTGAAGAACTCAAAAACAGCTGGAGTGCAGGATCGGAACCAAAGAACATGAAAAGGGAGATCACCACACAGACCGCCCAGTTTAACATCAGCCCCCAGAATAGACTTTTTTTCACCCGGTCATGATTTCCGGCCCCAAGATTCTGGGAGACCATGACGGAGACCGCATTTCCTCCGCTGTCACCGAAGGAATTCGCGAACCCCTCAATGCGGGTCGCTGCCGTATAGGCGGCGATTCCCGGTGTTCCGAGTGTATTGACACTGCCCTGAACGAGAATCTTTCCGATATACAGGCTGGAGGCCTGAAGCGCTGAGATGAGACCGTAGCGCAGAGTGTGGATCATAAGATCCTTATGAGCTCCAATATCTTCTCTGCGGCAGAGCAGTCCCGGATAAGTATCCCGCAGATACAGAAAACAGCAGATTGCGGAGAAAAACTGTGACAGGATCGTGGCCGCGGCAGCACCGCCGGTTCCAAGTCTCAGAATGCCGATAAAGAGAAAGTCCAGAGCAATGTTCATTGTGATGGCGGCAGCGAGAAAAGACAGGGCAACTCTGGTGTTGCCGATAGACCGCAGGATTCCGGATAAAAGGTTATAAAGACAGGTAAAAGGAAGCCCTGCGAGGATAATGAAAAGGTAGGATTCAGCGTAAGGAATGAGTTCGTCCGGGGTGTGGATCAGGCTTAAGATCGGATTCAGAAAGACGGTACACACACTGCTGATGATAAGGGCGATGATCATGCCGAGAAGAAGGGCGGTGAAGACTTCCTCGCGGTATTTTTTTCTGTCACCGCTTCCGTAGAACTGACCGAGGATTACCGTGATCCCGGCGCAGAAGCCGTCGAGAATGAAGATAAAAAGGTTCATAAGACTGCCGGATATTCCCACAGAGGCAAAGGCGTTGGTGCCGAGAAATCTGCCCACGATCAGTGAGTCGGCAGTGTTGTAAAGCTGTTGTAAAATGTTTCCAAGCAGCAGTGGAACAGCGAGGGTTAAGATCTGCTGCCGGATATTGCCGGAAAGTAAAGAGGTCTGGTTCATGGTTATGTACTCCTGAAATATAATCTTCTGATACCGGATATTCCGCACTGCGTACTCCAAATTCTGTGTGCTGCTCCGGCTGGTGCCAAATCTGATGGTTCAGTACCTTCACAGAAATCAGTGTATCACAGAAAATATTAATTGAAAAATGAATAATTAAAAAGTAAAATATAATCAAAATGATATATTTTGAACAGGATAAAATATTTGCAGTAAAGAAAATCTGAGAAAACGGAGATCATTATGACAAAAACGGAGTTGGAGGCATTCCTGGCAGTTCTCCAGTACGGCAGTATCTCAGCAGCGGCAGAACGGCTTTTTATCACACAGCCGGCTATGAGCCGCAGAATGAAATCGATGGAAGAGGAACTGGGATACAGCCTTTTTGAGCGTGGACGCGGTCAGAGAAGTGTGGAACTTACAGAGAATGGAAAAGAATTCGTTCCGGTCGCGGAACGCCTGTTGACACTTTACAGGGAGGCGGAGGAGATACCGAGAAGAAAGAAAAGTCCGCTTCTGCGGGTCAGCACAGTGAACAGCATTGCTTTTTATCTGATGCCGGCTGTATTAAAAAAAATGATGTCCGATCGGGACACCTGCAGCATTGAATTTAAGACGGGGCGTTCTTCTGACATTTATGGGTATGTGGAAAATGGAAGTGTTGATGTGGCTCTGGTCTCGGATTTTTTAAATTCCAGAAGAATAGTTCCGTTCCCTGTGTTCAGGGAGCCGTTTGTGTTTGCCGGTGGTGAGAGCTGGAGAGAAACGGGGCGAGTGACTCCGGATATGCTGGATCCGGAAGAACAGATCCGGCTGCCGTGGAATCCGGAATATGATATCTGGCACAGCCGATGGTTTCTGCCGGATGCAAATCCGAGTCTCACAGCGGATAAGATGGAATTTCTGGAATATTTTCTGAATGGAAAAAAATGGGCGGTGATCCCACTTCTTGTTGCAAGGCGATTCAAGAGACAAGACGTGTGGATCTGTCCGATGGAAGGCGGACCGGAGGACATGACGATCTATGGACTCACAAAAGAGAACCGGATGGATGATCAGATCCGAAGATTTTTTCAGTGTGTGAGAGAAAAACTGCAGATGATCGATGGGATAGAGTTGTTTTCAGGAAGATAAGGAGAGATCCTGGTCCCTCAGAAAAATTTATAATTAAATTTCAGACAGGAAAAAGGGCCCAGCCACCGGAACATACCCCAGGATTCCGGTGCGGGCCCTTTTTCAAGAGTTACAATCTATGATCCCAAATTGGATCTTACAGGAAGTTCATAAATGTCGTAATAATAAGTGCATTGAAGAAATCGATGAACAGACTTCCTACTAACGGCACTACGAAGTATGCGGTCGGAGCCGGACCATACTTTGCGGTGATCGCCTGCATGTTTGCCATAGCGTTCGGTGTAGCACCCATACCAAATCCACAGAAGCCGGATGTCATAACGGCTGCGTCGTAGTTCTTTCCGAGAAGGTTGAATACTACGAAGTAAGCGAAGATTGCCATGAGAACTGTCTGTGCCGCAAGCATTACGATCATCGGAAGTGCAAGCTCTGCAAGCTGCCATAACTTTAATCCCATCATTGCGAGACCAAGGAATAAGGAAAGAGAGAAGCTTCCGATCGTGCTGATCTCTTCCATCGGCATATCTTTGTGGGTTGCGTCAACAATGTTACGGATGATAGCAGCAACAACCATTGCTCCGATGTAGCTCGGGAATGTCATTAACTTGTTAAGGAATAAAGAAACGATCGTGCCGGCACCGATTGCGATTGCAAGGTATAATGCGCTGTCCAGGAATCTTCTGGAATCGATCGCGCCGGTAACTTCGTTCTTATCAACTGTAACCTCATCACTGCCGGTAGCAGTCTCTGTGGACTTTAAGTTCAGGGAATGGATACGACGGTAAGCAAGCGGTCCGCCGATCATACAGCCGGCAACAAGACCGAAGGTTGCGGATGCGATCGCAACCGCGTTAGCGCCTGCGACACCAGCTTCCTCAAGAACCGGTCCGAATGCACCTGCGGTACCATGTCCGCCGACCATCGGGATGGAACCAACCGCAAGACCAAGTCTCGGGTCGAGATGGAAAGCACCGGCAAGTACAGCGCCAAGACCATTCTGAAGAGCAACCATGATAATGGAAACTAACAGGAATAAGAGTACCTGAACGCCGCCCTTCTTTAAGAGACGGAAACATGCGGTGTAACCAACGCTACAGAAGAATACAGTCATGAAGAAGGACTGTAATGTGTTGTCGAAAGAGATTTCGAGGATCCCTGCGGATCTTAAGATCAGGTGAACAACAGCGTAAACAACGCCGCCGACAACCGGTTCAGGAATACAGTATTTTGTTAAGAATGGGATCTTGCTTACAAGGAAACGTCCAAGAAGCAGAACCAGTGCAGCAACTGCAACTGCTTGATACATGTTGAGCTCGATTTGTAACATAGTTTTTATACCTCCATACCTTTTATGTACAGAGTATAAGCATGTCCCTTCAAAAAACTTCACAAAGTTACAAAAAGTTACAAAAATTACTTAACAAAATTTGTAATTCCTTAACAATATTTTTATACACAACAAGGTAAAATATGTGAAAAATTCCAATATAAGGAATGTGAAGATGGAAAGGGAATTGTTCCGGATGTGGATTTCCGAGGAATGAAGAGACGCATCAGAAATAGAAAAAACCAGGTACGATCCGTTTTTGCGGAAGATGTACCTGGATCATGAAAAACTATCGTTCGGCTTCCAGCATCAGCCCGTCGATGAATTTTTTGATGCTGACCTTGCCGCCGGATGTGCGTTTTCCCCGGAGATAGTCCATCTCCGCTTTTACGTCCTCGAAGGAGAATAAAGTTCCGGAGTAGAGAGTGTAGGTCTCGTTCATGAAATCCTCGATCCCCATGTGGGCAATGTTGGACATTCCGGCCGCGATCGTCCTGCGGACGCGCTGCTCCATGTTTTTCGGCGAGTCGCTGACAGCCTCACACATCTGGGCAACGCTCAGGTTGGAGACTGGAATGTGGTTGTCGTGGAGATATTCGCAGATCTTTATGATATCCGGGCATCCTTTTTCGCCGGACATGCCGATGCGGTTTAAGATGTACTTTAATTTCCGGCCGTAGTTGTCGGCTTTCGGCTTGTCATCTTTGGCAGGATGTTCGATCTCGTTCATGAACATGCGGCGGATGTTTGCGAGTGTACGTTCGTTGGTGATCTGCTGTTCTACATTTTTTAAGACGGAACGGACTTCAATGAGATTGATCGGTTTGCTGATAAAGAAGTCGACTCCCGCGCTGTAGGCTTTGCTGATCAGCTCTTTGGCAGATACCTGGGAGATCATGATGCACTTGATCGAGGTGTTGACGGCGCGCAGTTCCTTTACGAATTCTACACCGTCCTTAACGGGCATGAAAAAGTCAACGAGGATGACATCCGGCTTGGCGCGCAGCACGTCTGCGAGATTTGCCGGTTCCCCGCCGCAGTCTCCGCAGATTTCCCCGAGATCCTGTGTCTCGATGATGTCCTCTAAAATATTGATGACGGACAGGTCATCCTCTACAATATAGATTCTCATAATGTTTCCTCCACAAGGGAAGTGGCCGGAATCGTGATGGTGAAGGAGGTTCCGATCCCCTGCTCCGATTCAACGTCGATGCTTCCTTTAAATTGTTCTTCCACAGTCATTTTTACGCCATAGAGGCCGACACCGCGGAAAATGTTTCCTGTTTTCTGGTCAAATTTTGTCGAGTAGCCCATCTTGAAGATGTTCGGAAGATGACGGGGGGAGATTCCCGGACCATCATCGGTGACGCGGAAAACATAATTTCCGTCGGTCAGATGTTCCTCAATGTAGATCATTCCGAATCTACGGTCGGACTCGATCGCCTCGATCGCGTTGTTTACAAGATTTTTGAGGATGGCCATCAGCTCATAGTGTTCTTCGGTCATGAAATTATCAGAACACTGGAATTCCAGCTGGATATGTACATTCTTATTCTCCAGCATATGGTAGGTCGTGTCCTCCAGGATTTTTAAGAGATCCTGAAAACTCATCCGCTTTTCGTCATACTCATCGGAAATTTCTTCCTCGATCCCCTGGATGATGCGGATATAATCCTTTTTGATCTCGTGGACATCGCGGGCGATAGCAAGAGACATATGTTTCATGTCTTCCGGCACATCCATTTCATTTAATTTCTCATACAATTTATATGCGTTTGCCATAACGGATTCGATCTCTTCAGAATTTTTCCGCATGAAGTAGATCTCATTTTTCAGTCCTGTTGTCATAAGGAAAAGACGGCGGTAACGGTTCTCGTGCTCTTCGTTTTTTAAGAGTGTCCGGTAGTGACCTTCCGCCATCAGGATCAGACCGGCAAGAAAGGTACGGAACAGTGCGATCAGGAAGAGATATCCTGCCTTGTCCGGAGTCATGGAGTGTGCCATACTCTCGGAAATGCACAGTTCTACCAGGTTGGAACCGAAATCAGCAAAAAAAACGGCCGGAAACAGGCGGCTGTAGGAGACGGTATGTTTTCCCGGGACCATGGCTGCGAAAATAATGCCGTAGCAGAAATAGAAAATCGCATTCGGAAAAACACTTTTCGCTGAGACGAGGAGACTGGTCCCGCTGTGGAGCGCCGGAAACAGGCGGAAGAAGAACACGATGACTGCGGTCACAGCGCAGGTGAGCGGTGTGGAAAGACTTTTTCCAAGTGTCATCAGAAGAACGGGCAGTATGATCACGGAAGAAGAGATCCGGAAATTATTTATAAAGATATTCCAGTAAAGCTGGGACACGAGAGCAACGATCAGTCCGATCAGGATCATTCGCCGGATATCGCGCGTCCGCATATTATTTGTCATAAAGCCATTCTCCTTTTCAGAATTCGAAGCAGATGGAATCATCATCCTATATCTTATTATAATACGTTATTGTTAAAGAAAAGTCAATGAGACGGTCAGGAGTTGCTTCGCGGAGCGCGGACCGAAGCACGGAAAGAGCTGAAAACGGGGGACAGGGAGCTGCTGCAGGCGGCAATGACTAAGATTTTTATGGGGTTAGGTTCAAAAAAATAAAAAAACAGAAGCAAAACTTTATTTTATAAGTTGAAATATTGGTTTTAATGAATTATAATAAGTGCTCAGGGAAAAGATAATCTGAAATATATCGTTGAATCATGAGGAGGAAACTGACATGAAACCATATCGCGAAATGTCAAAACAGGAACTTGCGTCTTTAAAGGAGCAGCTGGAAGCGCTGTATAAGGAGTATCAGGGAAAAAATCTCAGCCTGAATATGGCGCGGGGAAAGCCATGCAAAGAGCAGCTGGACCTTTCTCTTCCTATGATGGACGTTTTAAACAGCAGCAGTGATTATATGACATCGGACGGTGATGTGAGAAACTACGGAGTCCTGACCGGGATCCAGGAGGCGAAAGAGCTCATGGGTGCGATGATGGACTCGCCGGCCGAGAATATCGTGATGTACGGAAACGCGAGTCTGACACTGATGTTCGATACCGTGAGCCGTTCCTGGACGCACGGGGTATGCGGAAGTACGCCGTGGTGCAGACTTGACAAGGTGAAATTCCTCTGCCCGGTCCCGGGATATGACAGACATTTCGCGATCACGGAATACTTCGGGATCGAGATGATCAACATTCCGATGACAGGTGAAGGTCCGGATATGGATCTTGTTGAAAAATATGTAAATAATGACGAGAGTGTGAAGGGAATCTGGTGCGTTCCGCTCTATGCGAACCCGAGCGGTGAGTCTTACTCAGATGAGACTGTGAGAAGATTTGCAAACCTGAAACCGGCTGCGAAAGATTTCCGTATCTACTGGGACAACGCATACTGTGTTCATCATCTGCACCCGGATCACCCGGATCATGTCCTCGACATTCTTTCTGAGTGTGAAAAAGCAGGAAATCCGGACATGGTATATAAATTCGGTTCGACTTCAAAGATCAGCTTCCCAGGCTCTGGAATCTCCGCGATCGCTACTTCAAAGGCAAATATCGATGCGCTGAAGAAGCAGATGAATGTCCAGATGATCAGCCATGACAAGATCAACCAGCTCCGTCATGTCCGCTTCTTTAAAAATATCGATGGTTTAAAAGCGCAGATGGCTAAGCACGCTGAGATCCTCAGACCAAAATTTGAGGCAGTCGATGAGATCTTAAATAAGGAACTTGGCGGTCTGGAGATCGGGAAGTGGACAAAACCGAACGGCGGATATTTTGTCTCCTTCGACTCTCTTGACGGATGCGCGAAAGCGATCGTTGCGAAGTGCAAAGAGGCCGGTGTTGTGATGACCGGTGCCGGAGCGACTTACCCATACGGAAAAGATCCGCACGACTCCAATATCAGGATCGCGCCGTCCTTCCCATCCCTGGATGACCTCAGACAGGCGGCAGAGATCTTCTGCGTGTGCGTAAAACTTGTGAGTGTTGAGAAGCTGCTCGCAGAATAAAACGTCGTAACTGTTCAGCAGCCGGATACCTACAGGAACCTCCCACGGAGCTTCCATTCGGATGCATGGCAAGTTACGAGCAAAATCCATTCCAAATCGCTTTAAAAGAAGGACTGACAGCCAGAAATTCGGCTGTCAGTCCTTTACTTTTTTGCGTTGGTATACTAAAATGAAAAAGACTATCGAATATGATAGGGAAATCCTGAAAAAATCGGAGGAACGTTTTGAAAACGATGATTCCGGAAAAGGACGGAAATATTTATGAATGAAAAAAATGAGAAGCCGGAGAGCAGACAGGAAACGGGTACAAAAAAGTCCGGTCTCGCCAGGGAAGGGATCGCTTATCTGATCTTCGGAGTCCTGACGACGGTGATCGACTACGCGATCTCGAATCTTCTATATTATATGTGGAAGATGGATCCGGTCCCGGCCCAGACAATCGCCTGGGTGGCAGCCGTATTGTTCGCATTTGTGACGAACAAATGGTGGGTGTTTGAAAGCCACACCTTAAACCCGGCGAAGGTATGGAAGGAATTTGTCTCGTTCATTTTATGCCGGATCGCGACATTTTTATTTAACCTGGCAGCGCTGTTTATCATGGTGGATCTCATGAAGATGGAGTTTTTCATCTGCAAGCTGCTGATCTCCGTGGTGGTCGTTGTTCTGAATTATGTGTTCAGCAAGATCCTGATCTTTACAGGAGATAAAAAGAAATGATCTACGATGTCTGCCCGGCGGATGTTGGGAGTATGAAAAAGCAAAAATGATTACAGGCTGATGAAGCCGGAGGAGTTTTTACTTTATGACAGAAATAAAAGAAATCGATACGATCCCGGATGAGCCAACTGCGGATCGTCCGGAAAATCGAAGGAAAAAGCGGCAGACAACGCCGTTTTTAAAGCCGAGGGATGGTCTTCTGATCGCCTTCTTTGTCCCGGTGCTCGTCATGATCTGCATTTTCGTTCAGAGGGGGATCTTTCCATTCGGGGAGAGGTGCTTTCTGAGAACAGATATGTATCACCAGTACGCCCCGTTCTTTTCGGAGTTCCAGTATAAGCTGCGGACCGGCGGAAGTCTCCTTTACAGCTGGGATGTGGGAATGGGCGTCAATTTCGCGGCGCTGTATGCCTACTACCTGGCCAGCCCGTTAAACTGGCTGATCCTGCTCTGCCCGAAGAAGTTTATCATCGAATTTATGACGATCATGATTGTTCTGAAGATCGGACTTTCGGGGCTGAGCTTTGCCTGGTATTTAAAGAAACACAGCCAGAACTGTATCCTGGGGGTTGGGTTCTTCGGGATCTTTTATGCCCTGTCCGGATACATGGCGGCGTACAGCTGGAACATCATGTGGCTGGACTGCATTCTTCTGTTCCCACTGATCGTATACGGCCTTGAGAGACTCGTGAAAGAGCAGAAAGGCATGCTTTACTGTGTGACGCTCGGACTTTCGATCCTCTCAAACTACTATATCTCGATCATGACCTGCCTGTTCCTGGTGCTTTATTTTATCGCGCTGCTGATCATGGAAAAGCCGGGGCCGGTGAGAAAATACGTGGACAGCTGCGTCCGGTTTGGAATTTACTCGCTGCTCTCAGGCGGACTGGCAGCAGGAATCCTGCTTCCGGAGATCTATGCGCTGCAGAGCACGGCGTCCGGTGATTTTGACTTCCCGAAGGCGTGGAGCTCGTATTTCCCGATCTTTGACATGATCGCCCGTCACATCGGAAATGTGGAGACGGAGATCGGTCTTGACCACTGGCCGAATATCTACTGCGGTGTCGCGGTATTCCTCTTCTTTTTGATGTATCTCGCATGTAAGAAGATCGCAGTGAAGGAGAAAGCCGTCTACTGCGGACTGCTCCTGATCTTTTTTGCGAGCTTTTCCATCAATGCGCTGAATTTTATCTGGCATGGATTCCACTATCCGAACAGCCTTCCATGCAGACAGTCCTTCATCTACATCTTCCTGATGCTGTTTATCTGCTTCCGGGCGTATATGTATCTGGATGAGACGCCGAAAAAGCATATCGCGATCGCCTTCTGGGGGAGCGCGTGCTTTGTCCTGCTGGCGGAAAAGCTGGTGACACAGGAACATTTCCACTTTATCGTCTACTATGTGGCAATCATCTTCCTGGCGGCTTATGCCGGACTGATGTATCTCTATAAGGACGGAAAGCGGACGGTGTGCGGATTCCTGGCACTGACGCTGGTCGCAGTTGAGGCTTCGATCAACATGTCGGTGACGAGTGTGACGACAACGAGCCGTGAGTCCTACACCAGCGACAATGAGGAGGTACGGATCTTAAAGGATTCCCTGCAGCCGGCATCGGATTTCTACCGGGTGGAGAAAAAGACGAGAAAGACGAAGAATGACGGGGCATGGATGAACTTTCCGTCAGTATCCCTGTTTTCCTCAACGGCGAACGCGGATCTCTCGAAGTTCTTTAAGAAGCTTGGATGTGAATCGTCCACAAATGCTTACAGTATCACTGGAAGCACGCCGCTTGTCGACAGCATTTTTTCTGTGAAATATGCACTCTGTTCCGAGGCAGTCTCCAACACGGAGCTCATGATGTATCTGAGGGAGAGCGGCGGAACATATCTCTATGAAAATCTCTACACACTGCCGCTCGGCTTTGTCCTTCCTTCAGATATCGAGGAAAACTGGCAGTATGAGATGGATAATCCTGCGGAGGTCCAGAATGATCTCTGCCTGGTTTCCGGGGCGGATGAAGTTCTGGTGGATGCCGGCGGAACGGTGAATAAAAACACCTTCACATTCACACCGGATGAGACGGGCGAATATTATGTGTTCGTCATGAACAAGAAGGTAAAGACTGTGAAGGCGGAACTGCCGACCGGACAGAAATCCTTCAGCAACGTGGACCGCGGATATCTTCTGGAGCTTGGAACTCTGGCTCCGGGCGCAGAAGTGAAGCTCACGGCGGATGAGGCCGGCGAACAGTTAAATGCGATCGCCTACCGGTTCTCAGAGGACGCGATGATCCAGGTCTATGACCGGCTGAACCAGTCCCCGATGCATCTGACGAGCTGGAAAGATACGAAACTTTCCGGAACCGTGAGTGCGGCGAAAGCGGGAATGCTTTTCACCTCGATCCCGTTTGATAAGGGATGGACCGTAAAAGTGGATGGTGAGAAGGTGGAGACGAGAAAGGCGTTCGGTGCATTCCTGGCTATCGATGTGAGCGCCGGCGATCATGTGATCGACTTCTCCTATTTCCCGGAGGGCTTAAAGACCGGCGGTCTGATCTCAGGCGGATCCATCGTGATCCTGATCCTTCTGTGGTTTTTGCGCAGGGAGATGGATCGCCGGGAAGCGAGAAAGAGAATGAAACAGATCCGGAACATGCAGCAGGAAGAGGAAGAAGATCCTGATGAAGAACCGGAATTTGAAGAGATTCCGGATCTCGATGATGAAGATCTGACAGACACTATAAATAATAGAAAAGAGACAACGGAGGAACAGCTATGAAACTTTGGGGCGGAAGATTTACGAAGGAAGAAAACCAGTTAGTACATAACTTTAATGAGTCCATCTCCTTCGATCAGAAATTTTACAGACAGGATATCGCGGGTAGCATCGCGCATGTGACGATGCTCGCAAAACAGGGGATCCTCACAGAAGAGGACCGTGACGCGATCATCGCAGGCTTAAAGAGCATCCGCGAGGACATCGACAACGGAACCTTAAAGATCACAACGGAGTCCGAGGATATCCACTCTTTCGTTGAGGCGAACCTGATCGAGCGGATCGGGGATGCAGGAAAGAGACTCCACACCGGCCGCAGCAGAAACGACCAGGTTGCTCTCGATATGAAGCTCTACACGCGAGACGAGATCGACGAGATGGACGGACTTTTAAAGGGACTTCTTGAGGTCCTCTTAAAGCTCATGGAGGACAATCTTCATACTTACATGCCGGGCTTTACCCACCTTCAGAAGGCACAGCCGGTAACACTGGCGCACCATGTCGGCGCATATTATGAGATGTTCCGCCGTGACAGAGGACGCCTCGCTGATATCAGAAAGCGCATGAATTACTGCCCGCTGGGATCCGGCGCTCTTGCAGGGACAACTTATCCGCTGGACCGTGAGTACACTGCAGAGCTTCTCGGCTTTGACGGACCGACCTTAAACAGCATGGATTCCGTATCCGACCGTGATTACCTGATCGAGCTCCTGGCTGCGCTCTCCACGATCGCAATGCATCTGAGCCGTTTCTCCGAGGAGATCATCATCTGGAACAGCAATGAGTACCGCTTCGTGGAGATGGATGATTCCTACAGCACCGGAAGCAGCATCATGCCGCAGAAGAAGAATCCGGATATCGCTGAGCTGATCCGCGGAAAGGCCGGGCGTGTCTACGGCGCTCTGATGTCCATGCTGACGGTCATGAAGGGAATCCCGCTGGCTTACGATAAAGACCTCCAGGAGGACAAGGAGCTGACCTTCGACGCGATCGATACCGTAAAGGGCTGCCTCTTACTCTTCACAGGAATGGTATCCACGATGACCTTCCGCAAGGATGTGATGGAGGCGAGCGCAAAGAACGGCTTCACAAACGCGACAGACGCTGCGGACTACCTTGTAAACCACGGTGTTCCGTTCCGCGATGCACATGGAATTATCGGACAGCTGGTCCTTCTCTGCATCGATGAGAACAAGGCGCTTGACGATCTGACTTTAGAGCAGTTCAAGTCGATCAGCCCGGTATTTGAGGAAGATATCTACGATGCGATCTCCATGAAGACCTGCGTGGAGAAACGTGTGACAATCGGAGCTCCGGGTGCGGATGCGATGAAGAAAGTCATTGAGGTCTATAAGAAAGAACTGAACGGAGAGAAATAAAAAAAGAAAGGCCCTGGCTGTTCCTGCAAAATGGGATCATTCAGGGTCTTTGTATACATAGAAAATGTCGGCTATATCTTTATACGAACACAGCCGCCACGGACGATACCCCAATTATCGTTCCGGGCGGCTGTGTTTCTTTTATATCGCGTTGTAAAATATAATGAGAAGAAAGTTTTTGGGAGAAGTTGGTGCGGCTTCTCCGTTCATTTGATTATTATAGCATGAATCATGCGGAATGTAAAATGATTGTTGTCGAATGAAAAATAACAAATTTTACCATTAAATGTTAATAATACATTATATTTATTCTGTTACAGCGCATGGGCGAGGCTCATATACTGTCGTGAAAAATGTGAAAATTTGTATAGCGGCAGGGAGACCGGCGCTCATAGACAAGTGAAAACATGCTTCGTGAGTGTCCTCTTGTTATCGCGGCAGTCGCCAAGGTCTCGCGTAAGCGCAGACTTTGGCCTGTTGTTCGCGTAAATGAAAAAAGCCTGCATTCACAGGCTTTTTTCAGGGATTTTTCATCACATATATTGTTTCAATCCACAGTCGGTAATTTCACGGAGACTGACTGTGCTTTGCTTCGTGTCAGTAGGAGAATCCTTGCTGTTGTTCGTTGAATATATGGGAAGAAAGCTAAGTTTGATCTGTCCTTATCACCGCCGGAGCGGGAGAGTTTTACGAATATGGAAGGTTGTCAGATCAGCCAAGTTTCTTTAAAGCTGCTTCCATACGGTTCATACCTTCGATCAGGCTTTCCATGGAGTTGGAGTAAGCGATACGGATGTTGTCCGGAGACTCGAATGCACCGCCCGGAACAACCGCGATCTTTGCCTCGGCAAGGAGGTAATCTGCCATTCCGAAGGAATCAGCGATCTTCTTTCCGTTCCACTCTTTATCATAGAAAGCAGTCATATTCGGCATTAAGTAGAAAGCGCCGTCTGCGTTGTTGCAGGTGATGCCATCCATGGAATTTAAGCGCTCTACCAGGAATTTACGGCGTTTGTCGAATTCAACTCTCATGGATTCCACGCTGTCCTGCGGTCCGCTGATCGCTTCGAGAGCTGCGTACTGGGCGATCGAGCAGGTGTTGGATGTTGTATGACCCTGAAGAGAAGTCATTCCTTTGATGAGAGCTGCATTTCCGGCTGCGTAACCAACTCTCCATCCGGTCATGGAGTAAGCTTTGGAAACACCATTGATGACAACGGTACGATCCTTTACTTCCTCGGAGATCGAAGCAACGCAGAAGTGTTTCTTTCCTTCATAGATCAGCTTCTCGTAAACTTCATCGGAAATAATATAGAAGTCATGTTTGCAGGCAAGTTCTGCGAGCTCTGTGAGCTGTTCTTTTGTATATACAGCACCGGTCGGGTTGTTCGGTGTGTTGATCATGATCGCTTTTGTTTTCGGTGTGATGGCTTTCTTGATACCTTCCACGTTGAGGGCGAAACCGTCTTCCTCACGGTTCTGTACGAGGACCGGAGTAGCACCGGAAAGTTTTACCATCTCGATGTAGCTGACCCAGCACGGAGTCGGGATGATAACCTCGTCACCTTCTTCACAGAGGGCAAGAACTGCATTGACGAGCGGCTGTTTTGCGCCGGTTCCGATACAGATCTCGTTCGGTTTGTAAACGACATTGTTGTCTTTTAAGAATTTTGCACAGATCGCTTCTTTTAAGTCCATGATACCGGAGACAACCGTGTATTTTGTTTTCTGGGCATCGATCGCTGCCTTTGCCGCATCACAGATATTCTGCGGAGTACCGAAATCCGGTTCGCCGAGGTTGAAGGCGATCACGTCGATTCCCTGTTTTCTTAATTCAGCGACCTTTCCGGTCAGTGCAAGTGTAGCGGCCGGTTTAATGTTCTGGATCCTCTTTGTAAGCATCATAATGATTTCCTCCCTGTATGTTTTGATATTCCCCTGAGATTCGAACAATTCGTTCTTGTTTATGCTTAAATGATACCATAAGTGAATATAATTGTAAAATGTTTCTTTTTTTGATATAATATTCATAAATATTAACATTTAAATGAAAAGAATGTTACTATAAATATAGAAGAAACAGAAATGGAAAATGGTAGCTGTCAAACTTTTAGTTTTCAGAATTAAACTATTTTCAAATAATATTTCTGGACAAAAATGAAATCCTGTGGTAAAAAAGCAGAAGAGAGATGAGCGTTATAAAAAAACATGTGTGAAAGCAGGATCGAAATAGAAAACTGCCGGTCCCGGCAGAAAGGAGAACGTGATGACATTTCTGGAAATTGAAGCATTTTTAAAGATCGCTCAGTGCGGAAGTTTTTCCGCGGCGGCAGAAAAATTATATATCACACAGCCGGCTCTTGGACGAAGGATCCGGGCGCTGGAGGAAGAACTTGGATATTCCCTGTTTATCCGGAATAAAGGAGTCCGCCATGTGGAACTCACGAGACAGGGACGTGCCTTTGTCGGGATCGCTCATCGCTGGCAGGCTCTCTGGAACGAGACACAGGAAGAATCGCTCCTCGGAAATGAGAAGAGTTTCTATGTTGCGAGTGTAGGAAGTCTCCTGGCATTCATGCTTCCGACCGTGTTTCAGGAGTTCATGAAAGATACGCCGGAGTGCAGCCTGCATGTGACGACACTCCATTCCAGTGATGCCTATGGGTATGTGAACAATAAGACGGTGGATATCGCATTTATCACGGATCCGATGTACTCTTCCCAGGTAAAGACGGAGATCCTGTTTAAAGAAAAGCTCTGCCTGGTCGTCGGGACGGAGCTGAAACTTCCGAAGCGGATCAGCATTTCGGACCTCGATCCTCGCAAGGAGATCCGGACGCAGTGGGATCAGAATTTTGACAGCTGGCACAACTACTATTTCAGTAGTGCGGCCGTCCCGAGTGTCTATCTCGATGAAATGGGCTTTTTACAGTACTTTACGCAGAATGGTGACAACTGGGCGTTTCTACCTGTGTCGGTTGCAAAGAGCATCTTAAAAAGCACCCCGGTTTCCATCCATGAACTGGATGTGGAGCTCCCGAACCGGACCCTGTACTATCTGTACCGGGCAGGGGATGAATCTCCATATCAGGAACATCTTCTCGAGATCTGCAGGCAGAAATTAGCCGGGGAGAGCGGGATCACGCTGATGGAGCCGATCCTGAATCTGTGAGTGGAGAAAAAATTCAGATTTAGCGGATCGATTGGAGAAAGAGATCATTTGCAGAAATAAAAAGCAGCAGCATTTTCTGGAGAGAATGTCAGAAAATGCTGCTGCTTTTTTGCGGACAACGAGCCAAAGTCCGCGCTTGCGCGAGACCTTGGCGACTGTCGCGATAACAAGGGGAAACTCGCGAAGCGTGTTTTCACTTGTTTACAGGAAATTCCGATGGAACTTCCCGTCAAAAAAATGGACACAAATGGTACGCAAAATACATATTCGAAAATAGTGCGGCAGGAGATTGGTTTATGATACAAAAACGTGAAGCTTTGCGATCGCATCTGCAACCTTCGGACTTGTTGCCGGATGTGCGATCGGCGGTCCGATCGCGACACGCCGGATCAAACAGTTTAATCTTCATTCAACGGAAAAAGCAGAGGGCGAGACAAAGAAAGAAGAAGGAGAGCCTTCCTAAAATGAAAGCTCTCCTGAAAAAGCGGGAAAATACTATCTCTTGTTGCTTGCTCTCCAGATATGCATCTTCTCAGCCTCTGCGATCAGCTGGTCGCGGAACTGCGGATGTGCTACGGAGATGATCGCTTCAGTCTTCTGCCATGTGGAGAGACCTTTTAAGTTTACTTTACCGTACTCAGTAACGAGATAGTGGATATTCGCACGGGTATCGGTAACGATGGAGCCAGGAGCCAGAGTCGGAACGATCCTGGACTCTAAGGTGCCGTCTTTCTTCTTGAAGGTAGAAGAGCAGCAGATGAAGCTCTTTCCGCCCTTGGAAAGATAAGCGCCCAGAACGAAGTCGAGCTGTCCGCCGGCTCCGCTGATGTGCTTGATTCCTGCGGACTCAGCATTTACCTGGCCAAAGAGGTCAAGGTCAACTGCGTTGTTGATGGACATGAAGTTGTCGAGAGACGCAATCGTGCGGACATCGTTTGTGTAGTCGACCGGTGCGGACATGCACTCTGGATTCTTATTTAAGTAGTCGTATAATTTCTTTGTACCTGCGCCGAATGCATAAACCTGACGGCCTTTGTCGATATTCTTTCTCGCGCCGGTGATCTTTCCTGCGTTTGAGATATCAACGAAAGCGTCAACGTACATCTCTGTGTGCACACCGAGATCCTTTAAGTCGGATTTTGCAATCAGAGCACCGACTGCGTTCGGCATTCCGCCGATACCGAGCTGTAAGCATGCTCCGTCCGGGATCTCCTCAAGGATCAGCTTTGCAACTGCTTCATCGACATCGCTTGCAGCTGCAGCGCCGCCCATCTCAGCGATCGCCGGGTTGTCACCTTCTACGATCATGTCAACGTGGGAGATATGAACACCTTCCTCAGTACCGCCGAAGCATACCGGCATATTTTCATTTACTTCCACGATAACGACCTTGGAGGTCTCGCAGACAGCAGCCATATGGGATGCGTTCGGTCCGAAGTTGAAGAAACCGTGCTCGTCCATCGGGGAAACCTGGAAGACAGCGACATCCGGCTTGTTCTGGGATTCTCTGTAATATCTCGGAAGCTCGGAGTAACGGAGCGGAGCGTAGTAGCAGAAGCCCTGTGCGATCGCTTTTCTCTCGATCCCGCTCATATGCCAGGAGTTCCATGTCATATGTTCAGCCGGGTTCTCGATCTTGAAGATCTCCGGTACCCACATTAAGATACCGCCGCGGAAGTTTACGTCAGTTAATTCCGGAAGTCTTTTTGCGATTTCCTTATCGACTGCGATCGGAGTTGCTGTTGTCCAGCCGTAATCGACCCAGTCACCGGATTTGATAACGGAAGCTGCTTTCTCAGCGGAAACCAGCTTTTCCTGATACATCTGTTTGAAATCCATTTTAATACCCTCTCTTTGTAACCATAAAAATATTACTGCATCTCAGAACTTTGCCGGGATCATAGGATCCGGGGCCAAACTCTGACATTATTTTATCATTATCTGCCGGCAAGGTCAAGAAATCCGGTGAAAAAGGAATAGAAAGAAATGATAAAACATGACAAAAACAGAAAGTGACGCGTCAGAGCATAAAAGTAACTTTTGTACGAAATGAAGAGTAAAGTTCCTAATTTGTTTAGAAAAAATATATAAAAAGCTTTTGATAATGATTTGACAGCAAAACGGTTTGGTGATATGATTAGTTATACATAATATACTGCCTTGCTTATGGAAAAATATATGGTGTAGAGCTTGGCAGCGGTATAATGAGGAGGAAAAGAAAATGGCAAAGAAAGTTGTACTTGCAGGTGCATGCCGTACGGCAATCGGAACAATGGGTGGCGAATTAAGCACAGTACCGGCTCCGGAACTTGGCGCAATCGTAATCAAAGAGGCTTTAAAGAGAGCAGGAGTTGCTCCGGAAGCTGTTGACCAGGTTTACATGGGCTGCGTAATCCAGGCTGGTCAGGGACAGAACGTAGCACGTCAGGCTACATTAAAAGCTGGTCTCCCGATCGAGGTTCCGGCTGTTACGATCAATGTTGTATGCGGTTCCGGTCTTGAGGCTGTCAACATGGCTGCTGAGATGATCCTTTCCGGTGACGCTGATATCGTTGTTGCAGGTGGTATGGAGAACATGTCCATGGCTCCGTATGCAATGATGAAAGGCCGTTACGGATACCGTATGGGCAATGCTACTTTAGTTGATACAATGGTAAACGATGCTCTCTGGGATGCATTCAACAACTACCACATGGGTATCACAGCAGAGAACATCTGCGATCAGTGGGGTCTTACAAGAGAACAGCTTGATGTATTCGCTGAGGCAAGCCAGAAGAAGGCTGAGGCTGCTCAGAAGGCAGGCGCATTCAAAGATGAGATCGTTCCGGTAGAAGTTAAGAAGAAAAAAGAGACAGTTATCGTAGATACAGACGAAGGTCCGCGTCACGGAACAACTGTTGAGACTCTTGCTAAATTAAAACCGGCATTCAAGAAAGACGGCGGAAAAGTTACAGCTGGTAACTCTTCAGGAATCAACGACGGTGCAGCAGCAGTTGTTGTTATGAGCGAAGAGAAAGCAAAAGAGCTCGGTGTTAAGCCGATGGCTACATGGGTTGCTGGTGCTCTTGGCGGCGTAGATCCGAAGATCATGGGTATCGGACCGGTTGCAGCTACAAAGAAAGTTCTTAAGAGAACTGGCTTAGAGATCAAAGACTTCGACATCATCGAGGCTAACGAGGCATTCGCTGCACAGTCTGTTGCAGTTGGACAGGAACTCGGCTTTGACCTTTCCAAGTTAAACCCGAACGGCGGCGCTATTGCTCTTGGTCACCCGGTTGGAGCTTCCGGATGCCGTATCCTTGTTACACTTCTTCATGAGATGGAGAAAGCAGATGCTAAGAAGGGTCTTGCAACTCTTTGCATCGGCGGCGGAATGGGCTGCGCTACAATCGTAGAGAGAGACTAATCTGGGACTTTGGCAAAATCTGAGGAGAACTACATATGGGTTTTGTAAAATATGAGCAGGACGGTTTTGTTGGTGTTATCACCATCAACCGTCCGGAGGCATTAAACGCTTTAAATACAGAGGTTATTCAGGATTTAGACGCTGTTCTTGACAGCATCGATCTTGGTACAACAAGAGTGCTGGTTGTGACCGGCGCGGGTGAGAAATCCTTTGTTGCCGGCGCAGATATCGCTGCAATGAGCACAATGACTGTACAGGAGGCACGTGAGTTCAGTAAAGCTGGAAACGATGTTTTCCGTAAGCTGGAGACACTTCCAATCCCGTCGATCGCAGCTGTCAACGGTTTCGCGCTTGGCGGTGGAAATGAACTTGCAATGAGCTGTGATATCCGTTACTGCTCCGAAAACGCTATGTTCGGACAGCCGGAGGTTGGTCTTGGCATCACTCCGGGATTCGGTGGAACGCAGCGTCTCGCAAGACTGATTGGAACCGGAAAAGCAAAGGAAATGGTATATGCTGCTGTCAATATCAAAGCAGACGAAGCATACCGGATCGGTCTTGTAAACGGTGTGTGCACGAAGGAAGAACTTATGCCGACAGTTATGAAACTGGCAAAGAAGATCGCCTCCAACGCACCGATCGCTGTCAGAAATTCCAAGGAGTCCCTGACAGATGGTTATCTTTCCGACCTTGACCACGCAATCTCCATCGAAGAGAAATATTTCTCCGAGTGCTTCGAGACCGAGGACCAGAAGGAAGGAATGAAGGCGTTCCTTGAAAAGAGAAAAGTGGACGGCTTCAAAAACAAATAAATGGAACTGTTCAGTCTGAACAGCGATCAGTAAGTCTACATCATATGTTTGCATAAAGGAGATAAAATCATGAAAGTTGGTATTATCGGCGCTGGAACCATGGGTTCCGGTATTGCACAGGCATTCGCACAGACAGAAGGCTATGAGGTAATGCTCTGCGACATCAATGAGACATTTGCAGCGAACGGAAAGAAGAAAATTGCCGCTGGATTCGAGAAGAGAATCGCAAAAGGCAAAATGACTCAGGAAGAGGCTGACAAGATCCTGAACAAGATCACAACAGGCGTAAAAGATATCTGTGGTGACTGCGACCTCGTTGTTGAGGCTGCAATCGAGAACATGGAGATCAAGAAGCAGACATTCAAAGAGCTCGACGCAATCTGCAAACCGAGCTGTATCTTTGCTACAAACACTTCTTCCCTTTCCATCACAGAGATCGGCGGCGCAGTTGAGAGACATGTAATCGGTATGCATTTCTTCAACCCGGCTCCGGTTATGAAGCTAGTTGAGGTTATTGCTGGTTTAAACACAAAACCGGAAGATGTTGAAGCAGTTAAGAAGATCTCTGAAGAGATCGGCAAGACTCCGGTACAGGTAGAAGAGGCTGCTGGTTTCGTTGTAAACAGAATTCTTATTCCGATGGTCAACGAAGCAGTCGGCATTTACGCTGAGGGCGTTGCTTCCGTAGAGGGTATCGATACTGCTATGAAGCTTGGCGCTAACCATCCGATGGGACCGTTAGCTCTCGGTGATCTGATCGGTCTTGATGTTGTTCTTGCAATCATGAACGTTCTTGAGACAGAGACAGGCGATCCGAAGTATCGTCCGCATCCGCTTCTTAAGAAGATGGTTCGCGGTGGTCTTCTTGGAAGAAAGACTGGCAAGGGCTTCTACGATTACAGCAAATAATAATGTAAGGGTTGCCTGACGGTGATCTTATCCCGTCAGGCAATATGCCTTTTATAACAGAAGAGTAAATTTCGAATTATTTTTTTATTACGATTGTTTATTTTTTCACAATATGTTATAATGAAAAGGCATGTACTAAATTAGGTACATCGGGGGAGTGAAGCATCCACATTTCCCCATGTTATACATGATACAATTCACAAGGAGGAACTAAAAACATGGATTTTACATTAGGTAAAGAGCATGAGATGGCGAGAACACTGTTCCATGATTTCGCCGAGAAGGAAGTCAAACCCCTTGCTCAGGAGGTTGACGAGGAAGAGAGATTCCCGGTTGAAACCGTAGAGAAGATGGCTAAAAACGGTTTCCTCGGTATTCCGGTACCGAAGGAGTATGGTGGACAGGGCTGTGATCCGCTTACATACGCTATGTGCGTTGAGGAGCTTTCCAAAGTTTGCGGTACTACAGGCGTTATCGTTTCCGCACATACATCCCTTTGCATGGATCCGATCATGACATTCGGAACAGAAGAGCAGAAGCAGAAATTCCTCGTTCCGCTTGCAAAAGGCGAGAAGTTAGGCGCATTCGGTTTAACTGAGCCGGGCGCTGGTACAGACGCTCAGGGTCAGCAGACAAAAGCTGTTTTAGACGGCGACGAGTGGGTATTAAACGGTTCCAAGTGCTTCATCACTAACGGTAAGTATGCTGATACATACATCGTTATCGCTGTAACAGGCACTGTTGAGAAACGTGGCAAAATGCAGAAAGAGATTTCCGCATTTATCGTAGAGAAAGGTACACCGGGCTTCACTTTTGGTACAAAAGAGAAGAAGATGGGTATCCGCGGATCTGCAACATATGAACTTATTTTCACAGACTGCCGCATCCCGAAGGACAACCTCTTAGGTAAGAAGGGTGAGGGCTTCAAGATCGCTATGCATACTCTTGACGGCGGACGTATCGGTATCGCTGCTCAGGCTCTTGGTCTTGCAGAGGGCGCTCTTGACAGAACAGTTGCTTACGTAAAAGAGAGAAAGCAGTTCGGCCGCACAATCGGTCAGTTCCAGAACACACAGTTCCAGCTTGCTGATATGGCAACAAAGGTAAAAGCTGCTCAGATGATGGTTTACCGTGCAGCAATGGCTAAGGCTACTCAGAAGTCCTACGGCGTAGAGGCAGCAATGGCTAAACTGTATGCAGCAGAGGTTGCTATGGAAGTAACAACAAAGGCTGTACAGCTCCATGGTGGTTATGGTTACATCAGAGAGTACGACGTAGAGCGTATGATGCGTGATGCTAAGATCACCGAGATCTACGAAGGAACAAGTGAAGTTCAGAGAATGGTTATCTCCGGCGCACTGTTAAAATAATAATTTAACAGCTGGAAGATCATAACTATAAATGAAAATAAGGAGTGAAATACAGTGAAAATCGTTGTTTGTGTAAAACAGGTGCCGGATACTAAGGGCGGCGTAAAGTTCAAACCGGATGGAACACTTGACAGAGCAGCTATGCTCACAATCATGAACCCGGATGATAAAGCTGGTCTGGAGGCAGCTCTTCGCTTAAAAGATCAGTATGGTGCAGAAGTTACAGTAGTTACAATGGGTCTTCCGAAGGCTGAGGAAGTTCTTCGTGAGGCTATGGCTATGGGCGCTGATAACGGTATCCTTGTTACAGACCGTGTTCTCGGCGGTGCTGATACATGGGCTACATCCCAGACAATCGCTGGTGCTTTAAGAAACCTTGACTATGACCTCATCATCACAGGCCGTCAGGCTATCGATGGTGATACAGCTCAGGTAGGTCCGCAGATCTCTGAGCACCTTGGTCTTCCGGTAATCAGCTATGCTGAGGGCATCGAGATCGATGGCGATTCCGTAATCGTTAAGCGTCAGTTCGATGATAGATACATGATGTTAAAGGCTAAAATGCCGTGCTTAATTACAGCACTTTCTGAATTAAATGAGCCGCGTTACATGACTCCGGGCGGAATCTTCGATGCATACAAGAAAGAGATCACCGTTTGGGGCAGAAAAGATCTGAAAGATGTCCTTGATTCCAACCTTGGTCTTAAGGGATCCCCGACTCAGATCGCTAAGGCTTCCGACAAAGTAAGAAAGGGTGCAGGCGTTAAGGAGACAAACCTTGATCCGTCCGCAGCTGCAAATTACATTGTTGAGAAACTTACTGAGAAACATGTACTTTAATTCAAAAAAAGAAAAGTGTGGTGAAAAGTGATGAATTTAGCAGAATATAAGGGTGTATATGTCTTTGCACAGCAGGTAGACAATCAGATCAGCAGCATCGCTCTGGAGCTGATCGGTAAAGGTAAAGACCTGGCAAAAGATTTAGGAACAACTGTAACAGCAGTTTTAGTTGGTTCCAACGTAAAAGGTCTTGCAGACGAACTCGGTGAGTACGGTGCAGACAAAGTTATCGTTGTTGACGATCCGGAATTAAAAGATTACAGAACTGAGCCGTATACTCATGCGATCACATCTGTTATCAACGAGTTCAAGCCGGACATCTTCTTAATCGGTGCTACAGCAATCGGTCGTGACCTTGGCCCGCGTGTTTGCGCACGTATCCATACAGGTCTTACAGCAGACTGCACACAGCTTGATATCGGAGATTTCCCGCTCGTAGCTATGCCGGGTAAAGAGCAGAAACATGGTCAGCTCCTTATGACCCGTCCGGCATTCGGCGGCAACACGATCGCTACAATCGCTTGCCCGGAATTCCGTCCGCAGATGGCTACAGTACGTCCAGGCGTTATGCAGAAGCTTGACCGTGAGGCTGGCAGAAAAGCAGAAGTTATCGAGTTCAACCCGGGCTTCACTCCGGACAACAAGTACGTTGAGATTCTTGAGATCGTTAAGGCAGTATCCGACGTAGCTGATATCATGGATGCAAAGATCCTTGTTTCCGGTGGCCGTGGAGTTGGAAGCGCAGAGAACTTCAAGCTTCTTGATGACCTTGCTGAGGCTATTGGCGGTACTGTAAGCTGCTCTCGTGCAGTTGTAGATTCCGGTTGGAAGCCGAAAGATCTTCAGGTTGGACAGACTGGTAAGACTGTTCGTCCGCACGTATACTTCGCAATCGGTATCTCCGGTGCGATCCAGCACGTAGCTGGTATGGAAGAGTCTGACATCATCATTGCGATCAACAAAGATGAGTCTGCTCCGATCTTCGATGTAGCTGACTACGGTATCGTAGGCGACTTAAACAAGATCGTTCCGATGCTGACAGAGAAGATTAAAGAAGCAAAAGCTGCAGCAGCTAACTAATTTGCGTGAATTGTATTATCAGGGTGAAAAGGTCTAAAGTCCGATGCAAGCTTGCTTGCAGGAGGAATTTTGACCTTAGCACCCGCTAAAAACATGAATATATTAAAGTAGGCAGAGTGATTCTGCCGGTAGTGTCACAACAGGTGATGATCCCCGTCCGGGTTTCCGGGCGGGGATTTTTGCGTCTATACAGTCGGAAGAAAGTGCCGGCGCCTGTTTTACAGGTGTTCTTTTTGCATTGGAAAACCATCACAAGATAAATGTTGTGTGTAATTGAAAAACAGATCCAATATTCGACCGCATTCGACAAAAACAAGAAAATAATTGTTTGAGAAATTACGATAATGATGCTAAGGTGTGGATAAACAAGCAGTTGCAGACGTGCAAATGCGAATGACTAACTCGAGATGGTCGAAATATACAAAAAGGGGGACGGCACATGAACAAGCAGGAGCTGTTTGAATATATCGCCAGTCAGGAAGAGTTTCTAAATCATATAAGTGATTCAGTCTGGGATAATCCGGAAACCTGTTATTCCGAAAAGGTTTCTTCTGAAATAATCTGTAAGGCTCTTGAGGAGCAAGGCTTTCATGTGGAAAAGGGCATTGCAGGAATACCTACCGCATTTACAGGAACATTTGGTCATGGAAAACCGGTAATTGGATTTCTCGGTGAGTTTGACGCATTGTCAGGTCTCAGCCAGGTAGCTGGGGCAACTGAAAAAATTGCAATTCATTCTGGTGGAAACGGTCATGGATGCGGCCATAATCTTTTAGGAACTGGTTGCCTTGCAGCAGCGATCGGATTGAAGGAATACTTGACTGAGAGTGGAAAAGAAGGAACCGTGATTTTCTATGGATGTCCGGCTGAAGAAGGCGGTGGAGGAAAGACATTCATGGCAAGGGAGGGATGCTTTGATCATCTGGATGCTGCGATCGCTTGGCATCCGGGAGACGCATATGGAAGTTCCGCCGGAAGTACACTTGCGAACTGTCAGATCTATTTCCGCTATAAAGGAATCAGTTCTCATGCTGGAATTTCCCCACATCTTGGACGAAGTGCCTTGGATGCGGTGACATTGTTTAATGTGGGAATCCAGTTCCTCAGAGAACATGTTCTTCCTTCTGTTAGGATGCATTATGCAGTGACGGATACTGGTGGATTTTCTCCGAATGTTGTTCAGCCAACAGCAGAAGTGCTCGTATTGTTAAGAGCGGAAGATAATGCAACAGTTGCGGATGTGCGGTCCAGAGTGGAAGATATTGCGAGAGGTGCAGCGTTAATGACAGGAACGGAGTTGGAGATCGATTTTGTAAAAGCAACTTCGAATACCGTACCGAACCATGTTTTAGGACGTGATGCAGTAGAAAATTTGAAATTGCTGAAACTTCCGGAATTTTCAAAAGAAGATGTGGAATTTTACAGCAAGATTTCCGCAACAAATAAGAATGGGAACCCAGAACATCCGATTGCAGATACGATTCCGGATTTCAAACCAGTTGAGATCGTGTTCCCGGCATCCTCCGATGTCGGAGATGTAAGCTGGATTGTACCGACGGTTTCTCTTAGTGCTCCGACATGGCCGGTTGGTACCGCAGCACATTCTTGGCAAGCGGTAGCAGTTGGTAAGAGTACACCGGCGCATAAGGCGACACTGATGGTTGGCGAGGCAATGGCCGGAGTCGCAGTGGACCTGATTGAACAACCGGAATTACTGGAACAAGCCAAGGAAGAATTAAATAGAAGATTAAAGGGCAGTAAGTATGAATGCCCGATCCCTAAAGGAGTCGTTCCGAGAGCACTTTCCATGAAAAAATAAGATTTTTGCAACTGGAAGTTAAGTAACTGTACAAGAACCGGAAGATGATCCCAAAAAGGATCCATATTCCGGCAAGAGAAAAGGGGGACTTTATATGCCTACACAAACTATCATCTGTCTGGTCGTATTCGTAGCAACTCTGGCACTCTACATGTCCAACAAATTTCCTCTTCCGCTGGTGTCAATGGCTGCGATGGGCATCTATGTTATCACAGGATGTCTTGAACCGAAAGCTGCGTTAAGCTGCTTTTCAAATTCATCCGTTATTATCATGGGATCCATGTTTATCGTAGCAGGTGGACTCAGCCGTACCCAGATGGTCCATAGGGTAACGAACCTTGCTTATAAGGTTTCCGGTGGAAGCTTCCAGAAAGGTATGATCCTGTACTGTCTGGTTACTCTTGCAATCGCTCAGGTTGCACCGTCCGCGATTCTGATCTTCTCCATCTGCTATCCGCTGGTTGCGGATTTCTGCCGTAAGAATAATCAGAGTCCGTCCAAGGCGATGTTCTCCATCGTACTGATCTGTATCTGTACTGTAACATCCCTTCCGATCGGTTCCGGCGCTACTTCCTACATCACAGCAAATACCATGTGGGAGACCTACGGTGTGACAGCAAGAGAAGGAATGTTTGATCCGATGCTTGTATATATGCCGACACTTGTTCTTTCTGTACTGTTTGCTATGTTCTATTGCCCGAAGGTTGCACCGGATTACGGTCCTCTCTATACAGAAGTTCAGTTAAGACAGATGAAAGAGCAGAAACCATTACCGCCGTTCCAGGAGTTCTGTGGCTATGGAATCTTCGTTGCAGTTGTTATCGCAATCTTATTCTCCAATAAGCTTCCGGCAACGATCCCGACATGGATGATCTGCTTTATCGGTGCTGTTTTAACGATCCTTACAGGTGTTCTTTCTGAGAAGGAAGCGATGGAATCCTTAACAATGCCGCCGATCTTCCTCTATATCGGTTCTCTGGCAGTTGGTAACGCACTTGTTGCATCCGGCGCAGGCGATTTTATTGCGCAGGGACTTCAGGCGATCCTCGGTGAAAATCCGTCCAAGTGGCTCGTAATTATCCTTTTCTGGTTCGCAGGCTTCATCGTAACACAGTTCATGTCCAACATGGCTCTGTATTCCGCATTACAGCCGGTTGTACTGCTCTTATGCGCAACATATGCATGGAACCCGACAGGACTCTTCAATATGTTATGGAAAGCTACATTCACCTCTTACCTGACACCGTTATCCACAGTTGCAATTCCGCTTTGTATGTCAGTTGGTGGATATAAGCAGAAAGACCTCCTTAGAATGGGACTTGTTCCGGCGCTTGTTATTTCAGTTGCGAACATCATATGGTGCGGATTATTCTTCCCACCATACTAAAGAATGAGGTTATAAAGGAGAAAATTGTTTATGACGGGTGATAAAAAGATAAATTTTGGCTGGGTGATCGTTGCATATGGTGTTCTCTGTATGCTGGTGCTTCACTATGGTACGATCGGAAGTCAGGCAATCTTCTTGTTACCGATTACGAAAGATCTGGGGGTCAGCACAACAACGCTGACCCTTGCGTCTACGTACAGCACCATCGTGAGCTTTATTGTTACTCCGATAGCAGGAAAGCTCATGAACGACAAAAGCCTGAAAAAGCTGTTATTTATGGGGGTACTTGGAACTGGTGCCACAATGGTGGCACAGAGCTACGTTACATCTGTTTATGCGTATTATGCAGTGATTCTTGTGAGAACAGTGTTTAATCCGTTTGCGCTGATGATGCCGTTCGCAACGCTGGCGGCGCGCTGGTTCCCGAAAGAGAGCCGGTCCTTTGCGACAAGTATCATCTTTGTGGGAATCAGTCTTGGTGGAGTTTTATTATCGAATCCGCTGACAGCGGCCATCGAGATGTTTGGCTGGAGAGTGACGTACCGCTGTTACGGATTTGTGGCGATGCTTCTTGTATCTCCACTGGCTCTTATCTTTGTCCGGGATTATCCGGATGGATATGAGGAACAGATTCGAGCAGAGGAGCCGGAAGGCCCCGGAGAAAAGGCTGATTTTGTCACACTGTTTAAGGATCCACGGTTCTTATTGATCGCAGTGGGAATGGGATGTATTTCCTTTATCGGATGTTCCCTGTACCATATTTCCTCTTATGTACAGTCACTCGGATATGACGCACAGTTTGGTGCAACCGTTATTTCACTGTACAATTTCGTATGTATCTTTTCAAAGATGATCATGGGACGCCTGTTCGATCGGAAAGGACTAAAGGGCGGAGTGATCTTTGGGGCGATCGGAATCATCGGTTCCTATCTCCTGATGACGATCTCCGTACTTCATTCCAGTGTTCCGATGCTTTTGCTCATCGCGTTCTTCTATGGAATCGGAAATACATGCCAGAGCATTACGGCTCCGTCCATGGTTTCTGGAGTATTTGGAGTTAAAAACTACAGTGAGATCTATGCAAAACTCAGCACCGTTACACTGGCGATCAGTGCGGTGAGCACGCCGGTTATTTCCGCAATCTATGAGAAGAGCGGAAACTATATGGCCGCTTGGGGATTATGCATGGTTTTATCGATCGTTTCCACCGTTTGTCTTCTGTTTGTAGGAAAGCTGAAGCCGAAAAAATAAGTGAGATGACAGATGATGCTGAAATAGCAAGGAGGTTCTTATGGAAATGTTAACAATGATTTGTGAAAAATTATGGATCGTCATGATGCTGGCAGCATTTTTTATCTGTCTCGCAAAAGGATGGCTTAGGAAAGGCTTTTACATTACAAGAGAACAGAAAGAAGAGAACGAATATCGGGAAAAGCTGGAAAAAGAGAAAAAACGGCAGGAGATCTTGAATAAATCGAAGATGAGCTGCCGTATGGAAAAGTGATTTCCGGATAAAAGAAAGGCTCTAAGATCAATAGTCAGGGTGGGATTTTTAGAATTCCATCCTGTTATTGATTTTAGAGCCTTTATTACTGTCATACAATAGGAAGAAGGTGCCCGTGGCAGGTCATACAGACTGGATTGTCAGTGCAGAGTGATCTCAGAGTAGTATTGATTATTGGCCCAGGGCAGATATTCAGCACGTACCTTTTGAATCTGGTCCTGATAATAGGTACGGATCATGGAACAAAAATCGGTGACATAGGTGGGAAGATTACGCTGGGCAGAGGTGATGAGGTCAATAGCCATGAAATCACTGTAATTTTCGAGTTTCAACACCTGAAGCTTGGCGGAAGAAGATATTTCACTATGACAGGAGAGATCGGCTTTGATTAACTGGTTTTCTGGGCAGAACATGGCTGCCTTTCCAGATTTACAAATTGCCATCTGGGCATTATTATCCTCGATCTTAAAAATATACTTGGACTCGAATCCAGCTTTCAACATGGTTCGATGCAGATTCTGTGCCATGATACTGATATTGGAACTTGCTGTCAGGGGAATCATAGAAAGCTCTTTGCGTGTCAGCGTCTTTCTGGATTCATCCCAGTCAGGAATTCGTTCTTTTAGGAGATCCGGAGATGCAAGAAAAACGATATCTTCCTCACCGATTCGATCAGCACGGGTATTGGCAAGGGCTGTGCAATTAGCACCGAGAATTACATCGGCGGTTCCTTCAGCCAGAACTTTTTCTGTGTAGGCACTGTGAATAAAGTAGACGTCAAGTTCTACATCCGGATATTTTTCATGAAACTCCAGAAACGGATCGATCAGAAAAATCCGTGCCCGGTTTAAGTGGGTTCCGAAGCGTATTGTGCCGTGGATCGAGGAAGTATCCGTCTTTAGCTTTTGCAAGGTTCCTTCTTCGATATCCCGGATTTGAATAAAGGACTGGTAGAGCGTTTTTCCGGCTTCAGTAAGTTGAAGATGAGGAGTGCGTTCAAAAAGCTTTACTCCACAAGAAACTTCAAGACGGTGGATATGGTTACTGAGACATTGTTGGGTTACAAATGCTTTCTGTGCTGCTTTAGAAAAGCTCATCTCTTCGACTGCATACATAAACATCAATTGGTTCGTTGTCATAATGGTACCTCGAATCATAAAAGAGGGTCGCACAAGTTTTTTGTTGTAGAAAAAACACATACAAGTTTTTTGTTGTGCGGTTGATAAAACATCATAAAAAAAAATTAGTATTTTTTGATACAATTTACAGATATATACTCTTTTATTTTATCATTTTAGATCGATAAAAACAACTGTGGGTTTTATAACTGATTATGAGAAAATATTACAGATAGATCACTGTATCTAAAACTGGACAAAACAGTTATACAAAGGATGAGGACCGTGCTATGATAAAATGAAAGAAAGCGATGGGGAATGGATGATAGGGAGCTTTCGACATAGTTACTGCAGAAAATCATGTACATCTAAGAAGAGACAGCGGGAGGTAGGTTTATGAATTTACTCGATCTATTCAGTCTTCAGGGAACCTTGTTTGCACTGATGATTGTCGGAGCAATCTTAAAGAAAAAGGAGATCATCGATGCCAATGGAAAGAAATGTCTGACAGATTTATGCATCAACGTGGTGATCCCATGTAATATCTTTAAGTCGTGCCTGATTGAATTCAACATGGAAATATTCCGGTCATGCGCACTGCTTTTACTGGCGGCGGTGATCATGCAGGCGGTCTGCCTGATTTTAAATAAGTTTATCTTTAACAGGTATGTGCCGCAGAGAAGGAAAGTCCTCCAGTACTGCACGATCGTTCCGATGAGTGGATTCCTCGGAAATCCGATCGCAGAGGCGATCTATAATGAGATCGGAGTTTTGTATACTTCAATTTTCCTGATTCCTATGCGGATCATCATGTGGTCTGTGGGGACAACCTACTTTGTGGCAGATGAGAAGGTGGATAAGAAGAAGGTAGCGAAGAATGTGCTGACACATCCATGCCTGGTAGCGATCTACCTGGGTCTTATCTGTATGGTGACTCAGGTGAAGCTTCCAGCCGTCATCACGGCGACAGTGAAGTATCTTGGGAATTGTAACAGCGCCCTCACGATGCTGATCGTGGGAACGATTTTGGCGGATGTAAAGATTACAACGATCTTTAATAAAGATACAGCCATGTTTTCTGTATTCCGTCTGATCATTCTCCCGGCAGCAGCACTGGTCGTTGGACTTGGACTTGGACTTGATGCCACATCACTGGGAATCAGCGTTCTGATGACCGGTATGCCTGCCGGAGCTACGGCGGCGATTTTTGCAGCAAGATATGACAGTGATGCCTTGTTTGCAACGAGATGCGTGGTTATGACGACATTGATGTCCATGCTGACGCTGCCGGTCTGGTGTTATCTGGCAGGGTGAGAGGCCGGACCGGTCGATCGTGTTCAGTTAGGAGAAGTGCTTGAAATTTTTGTTCATCTGAAAAGGGCACACCGCATGCGATAGAGAACGGAAAGCTAGGTGGTTGTGCCGGTTCTGGTGAGTGCAGCGTTTGCGGCATCCATAAAGTTCCGGATCGCCTTCCACTGGTAAGGCTGTTCCAGAGAACCGAAGCGGATCTTATATTTTGCGGATCGTCCGAGATGGATGATCCGCATTTTTTTGCGCTGCTCAGGGGAGAGGGAGCTCATGGCAAGGTTCAACGGGGAGATGCAGGCGCCTTTTCCGGCGGCGCAGAGTTCCAGAAGCATTCCCATATTGTCGGACTGGGTCTTTACGATTGGTTTAAAATTGCCCATGGTGATGAAGTGTCTTCCGAGCTGACCGGCGATGTCTGTGGCGTAGTTTAGAAGGAATGGGCAGTGTTCGAAGATCGAGAAGTCTTCCGGGCTTCTTAACATTAACGGTTCTGGCTGTGAATCTGTCAGTACAGGGAGATCCTGGACGGAAAAGGAGACAGTGCCAGCGGTGCCATGAGTTAAATCAGAGCCGGAGCAGCAGATAGTCTTTGGAAGATGTAAAAATAGGGCATCTGCTGGGGCGGCATCGGAAATGATCTCATGAAACAGAGAATCAGCAAGCAGAAGGACGACCTCCTCCTCATAGAAATCGCTCAGAGTGATCCCTGGCAGAAAATCCGGGAACTTCGCGATGGCGAGATCGATCTTATGTTCCATCAGGTCTTTTTGTAGTCCAGTGTTCGCATTTTCGATGACCTGGATCTCCATATGCGGGTAGCGGCGCTGGTATTCCGTGATGATCGCGGGCATGATGGCGTGGCAGCGGGTAAAGGAGATGCCGATCCGCAGGATGCCCTGCTCATTTTTAGTCAGGTCGGCAAATTCGTGCTGCATTGCCCGGTATTTTTTCTGGAAGTCTGCGGCATACTGCCAAAAGATCTCTCCGGCATAGGTGAGCTCCAGGGGAACATGGCGGACGAAGAGTTTGCAGTCCAGCTCCTGTTCCAGATTGGCGATGTGGGTGCTCAGGGTCTGCTGGGTGATGTGGAGAGCATCGGCGGCTTTTGTGAAGCTGCGCTTCTCGGCGGTCATAAGAAAGTAGTCCATGGAAAGAAAGTTCATATAAAACCTCCTGAATATAAAAAAGAAAGGTAACTGTTCAGTAGGTCTGCGCACTTGCTGCGCTGACCGTAAGAAAACCTAGGCTAAAAGGCAAAAATCCATCGGCGTAGCCGATTTGGAATGGATTTTTGCATGTAACTGTGAAGGTACTGAACAGTTACAAAGAAAGTTTAATTGTAAGTGTCGTGCAGAGTCTCGGATCAGCTGTGCTGACCATAAAGGATATGGGACAGCCAGAATGAGCTGGGAAAATCGTGGAAAAGAATGAAAGCTGTAACTTATATACAGTTTTTTAGCTGTATTATATATCGGAAAATACAGTTAGACAAGTGGAAAATCCAGGCGTATACTATAATCATAAAGGTGGATCAGGATATCTGAACAGGGAACGGCTGGCTGAGGGAATGGTTCACGAAAGAAAACAGGGAAGAGGTAAAAATTATGAAGGTACAAACCAGTGAGACGGCTGTTCTGGTCGTGTTCGCGGTGACGCTGATCGGGTGCATCCTTGCGGGAATCCCGATCCTGGCAGCGTTGGCACTTGGATATCTGATCTTTTTCGCGTACACTTTGAGCCGCGGTTATACGGTCAGAGATATTCTCGGGATGTCCTGGAAGGGAATCAAGACGGCGAAAAATATTTTAATTACGTTTTTACTCATCGGGATGCTGACGGCGCTCTGGCGGGCGGCGGGAACGATCCCGGCGATCGTGTCGTACTGCGCGGGGCTTATGAACCCGGCGGTCATGATCTTAATGGCATTTCTGTTAAACTGCCTTATCTCGTTCCTCACGGGAACGGCATTCGGAACAGCGGCAACGATGGGCGTGATCTGCATGACGATGGCGAAGGCGATGGGATGCAATGAAATCCTCGCAGGCGGAGCGATCCTTTCCGGAGTCTTTTTTGGGGATCGTTGTTCTCCGGTTTCGACGAGTGCTCTTCTGGTGGCGGAGCTGACGCATACAAATATTTTTGACAATATCCGTCTGATGGTGAAGACTGCGTTTATTCCGACGCTTTTGACCTGCGGATTTTACGGGATCTGCGGGATTTTGTTTCCGGCAGTGGGTAGCGGCAGCATGGCTCTTGCAGACAGCTTTGCCGGTGTATTCCGTCTGGGCCTGGTTCCGATCCTCCCGGCGATCGTCATCATGGTCTTGTCTCTGTTTCGGGTTCAGGTCCGCAAGGCAATGTTCGCGAGTATTGTCACTGCGATCGGGGTATGCCTGTTCTGGCAGCATACGGATCCGTCCGGTCTGTTCGCGCTTCTCATTAACGGTTATCATGCTCCGGATCCGTCGCTTTCATCCATGATCGATGGCGGCGGGATCATGTCCATGGTCCGGGTGGCGCTGATCATCACGATCTCTTCCTCTTATTCAGGAATTTTTGAGGAGACAGGTCTTTTAAACGGATTAAAATCAAAGATGGGGACACTTAGCAGAAGATTTTCTGTTTTTGGGACGATTCTTGGAACTGCGGCAGCAGCCAGTATGGTGGCCTGCAATCAGACACTGGCGACGATGCTGGTAGATCAGATCTGCAAGGAACTGGAGCCGGACGCTCAGAAATTTGCGATCGATATGGAAAATTCTGTGATCGTAGTCGCACCGTTAGTTCCATGGTCGATTGCCGGTGCAGTTCCTCTGGCATCCGTGTCGGCACCGCTTACATCGATCGTGGCAGCAGTCTTTTTGTATCTGCTTCCGCTGTGGTATTTTGGTGTGAGACTTAGGAAGAAATAAAAAAATACCCCTCACCTTGAGAGTGCACTGCATTTTCAGGTGAGGAGTATTTGATTAACGGAAGATTCTGATGGAACTTCCTCGTTTAGTGAAGAGGCATATTCTCTTCCGTTGATCAGGAACGATTATTTTTCAGCCTTTACAGATACAACAGTTCCGGAGAAAGCATCAACGGCGCTGACGGTGCCTGTGTAGGTTACGGTGACCTTATCGCCATCTTTGACTTCTGCGAGTCCTTCCGGCTTTTTGTCGTTATCGAAGGTAAATGCATAGTCATTTCCGTCGGAGGTGATCGTGAACATAAAGTCCTTGATATCGCTGATCGTTCCGGTCATCGTGGATTCTTTTTCTTCATCGGCCTTTTCGGTTGTTTCTTTTGCGTCAGCCGTTTCTTTTTTGTCAGCCGTTTCTTTTGCGTCAGCCGTTTCTTTTACTTCAGCTGTCTCCTTTGCAGCGGTAGTTTCAGCAGCTGTTGTCTGTGCAGCTGTGGTTGCGGTGGTTGTGCCCTGGGAAGAGCATGCGGTTGCTAATGCGAGAACGCCTGCTAAAGCAGCAGTCAATAATAAGTTCTTTTTCATAATCAAAGCTTCCTTCCTGTACTTGAAATTGTAGTTGCAAGGAAAGAGAATTTGGAAACAGATGTTTCAGATCTCTTTCTTACGTCTACTATTGAACCATAAAGTTGTGTCTAAAGTGTCAATAAAACATGAAATTTAAAGGACAAATCTGAAAGGTTTTCTTCAAGCAAGAAAGAAAAACGTAAGAGGTTTAAGAAAAATGTTTCGTCAAAGATACTTTGAGTAAGATGAATGTTGGATATGAAAAATTAGAGAGGTTTGTGTGAGCCGATAAAGCTTAATTCGAAGAAAACACATTCGAGACAGAGGCACCGCAAGGAAAATTTACATAACCATGGCAAAGATATCAGATAGAAAGATTTGAAAGGATTTGTATTTGGATTTTGAAAATTGCAGTCGTTAGGGAGATTGTGTAATGGTCACGGTATCTGCACTCCACCAAGGGGAGCGGAAATACCGTGACTTTTTGAAATTCGCATAATATGGTCGGTGAATAACAGTTACCGCTCCGGCGTGGTTTTCCAGATTCTACCCAGTGTGCGAGTATAGGAATTGGAGAGATGGTGCTGCATTGCCAGAGCTGCTTTTTCAGGCTGATTTTTGAAGATTGCTTCACCGATAGCCAAATGTTCTTTATATACGAGCTTTCCATCAATGGAATTGTTGTAGACAGATTTGACTTCAAAACGCAGATAATGATCCAGGATCAGACTGGTCTGTCGGGAAAACCATCCATTATGGGAAGCATCCGCAACAAGACGATGAAACTGATGATCAATCCGGTAAAGAAGACGACTGTCAAGCGAGGAGAGATTCTGCTTTAATTCGGACAGGCAATCCATGATTGCCAGCTTTTCCTTGTCGGTACCTCGCTCGGCAGCAAGTTTTGCGTTGTGAGATTCCAGAAAAATTCGTGCCTCCAGAATATCTCCGGCATCCTGTTCTGTTACGGGGACAACTTTTACTCCCTTTCCGCGGGCGAAACTGACATAACCTTCCTTTTGAAGCTCAAGAAGAGCCTCACGGACAGGTGTTCTGCTGATACCGAGTTCGGTGCAGATTGCCTCCTGAGAATAGATCGCATCAACGCGGAAACGGTTGTAGAGAATTGCATTTTTGATCAGATCATATGCCTGATTTTTATATGTCTCAGTATGTATTTTTCGAGTCCCAAGAAGACTCTGCTGATTGTCATCCATAAAAACCTCCATTTGAATTTGGTATAGGAACGAAAATGTAATATAAATCAGTTCATTGTCGATGGTGATGGTAGTCGAAACAGGAAACCATGAAATGAAACAAAATGTTTTGGAAAAGCATTACAAAAAGTTCTGTATTTTAATCGAGACAGTAATTTTTTTCAAAAATATCGTATATTTCTTTTAGTATATAAGGAATTTGGCTGAAAATCAACCGCTTTGCCGTGAACTCTTGACAATTACCTATAAAGTTTGTATGATGAGAGCAAGAGATATGTAATGTGTAATATATTTCTGACAAGGAGGCAGAACAGTTTAACACGATCATATCAGTACGGTGTAACATAAAGAAAGCAAAATGTCTGCGTGGCAGTCAACAGATCTTCGGCAGAAAATCAGGGAGCACCAGATAAGAGTTTGAAAAGCGGAAGATCAGCAATTTTAGCAGGAGGGATATGTATGTTAGTAGCGGTATGGATCATTACATTCTGTCTTATCATCGGCATAGGTATTTATGCAGGAACCAAAATTAAGTCTGCAAACCAGTGGTCCGGCGGGGATAAAACAATGGGCGCATTATCACTGGGGTGTGTATTTGCAGCATGGCAGATCGGAGGCATGGCAGTTGTAGGAGCAGCCCAGAATGGATATAATCTGGGAATATCAGGTGCATGGTATTCGATTGCAGGTTCTTTTTATTTCATCGCGCTTGCGGTATTTGCAAAGATCATTCGCGAAAGGATGCCAGGAGAATCGGTTCCGGTCTATCTTCAGACAAAATATGATGTAAGAACGACAAGACTTTATTCATATGCGTGGATCGTGTACGGATTTTTGTATATTCCGATCCAGCTGAAGACTGTATCCAGTATCATTCAGATCGTGCTTCCTGGATTGAATCTTATGGTGGCAATGTTTATTGGTGTCACGATTGCAGTTATTTATACAAGCTTTTCCGGTATGAAAGGTGCATCTGCTGTCGGTCGTGTTGTATGTATTGGTATCTATGTTCTCTTGATCTGTTTTGTATTTACAACACTTCCGAAATTTGGAGGATTCAGTGGTCTTTTAGGCGAGCTTCCTGAGAAGTATGATTCCATGGGAAATATGCCGACACAGCGTATTGTTGCATGGATCGTAGGTGGCTGCATCAGTACGGCGGTTATGCAGGCTGTTCTTCAGCCGCTTCTTTCTGCAAAGAGCCCGGAGGCAGCAAGAGTTGGCTCTATCCTTGGTTATGTAATTGCCGCTCCGATTTGTTTCTTTACTGCAATCTGTGGTATGCTTTCCAAGGCAAGTGGTGCCGATCTCGGTGATGGATCCACTGCATTCGCATATGCTATCAAAACCTTCAGCAGTCCAGTATTTGCAGGTATTATTTTTGCATTTGCAACTATGATCATTGCAGCGACAATGGCAACTATGATGTTGGCAACGGGAACCATTATTACAAACGTATATAAAACAGAAATCAATCCGGACGTCGATGATGCGAAAGTTCTGAAGCTTTCAAAAACGATTACGTTTGTATTCGCATATCTGACATTGATCCCGGCATTTCTGATTCCAAGCAAGTCCTTAACAAACCTGTTCCTGACATTACAGCACGTTGCGGCAGCACCGGTGAGCTTCTCGATCCTGGCAGGATTACTTTGGAAAAAGACAACAAAACAAGGTGCATTCTGGAGCATGCTGACAGGAATGATCACAGGTGTGGCATGGATGCTTCTGGGACTTACTGATATTGTTGAAGCAGTATATCCGGTTGTAGTCGTTACTTACGGTGTAGGAATTATTGTTTCGCTCATGACTTATAAGGAAAAAAATTAATTTAGAAAGTGTGAGAATATGGCACAGAATATGAAAAAACAGATTTATATGTGGCCATCCTACTGGGGGAAACCGGTAGCGCATGGAAGCATGGGAGCGGTCAGCTGTAATAATATATATGCAACGAGAGCAGGACTTGAAATTTTAAATAAAGGCGGAAACGCGTTTGATGCGGCAGTAGCGGTGTCACTGACGTTATCTGTGGTAGAACCCCATCATTCTGGTATTGGCGGCGGATGCTTTTCCTTACTGTACGATGCGAAAACTGGGAAAACAGAAGGAATTGACGGAAGAGGGATCGCACCGGCAAAGGCAACAGCTGATCTCTTTATAAAAGATGGTGAAGTGCAGGATGAGTGGAAAGATCTTGGTGGTCAGTCAGTGGCGCTTCCCGGACTTTTAAAGACCATGGATATCGTATTGAAGAAATATGGAACTATGACTTTAAAAGATGTGGCAGCTCCGGCAATTCGTTGTGCTCGTAATGGATTTGGAACAAGCTATACAGGTGCTCTGACGATGTATGACAATTCGGTTGAGCGTAAAATGCGCCTTTCAGAAGCATTTCGAAAACTGTATCTGAAGGAAGATGGGAGTTTCTATCGATTCGGTGAGATCCAGAAGAACCAGGAGATTGCTGATCTTCTGGAGAATATTGCGGAACAGGGAGTTGATTATTTCTATAAAGGAAAAGTTGCAAAACAGATTGTAGATCTGATTAATGATCGTGGTGGTTGTTTTGATGTTTCTGACATGGAGAGTTATGAACCAAAATTCCGCGAACCAGTGAAAACAACATATCGGGGATATGAGGTTGCCGCATTTGCACCGCCGAGCGGAGGCTGTGCACTGGTTGAAATGCTGAACATTTTGGAAAACTATGATGTTCGTTCCATGGGACATAATACAGCAGCCAGTATCCATGCATTGACAGAGTCTATGAAACTGGGATTTGCTGACAGAAGTGTAGCACTTGGTGATCCGGATTTTGTGAATGTCGATGTAGAACGTTTGACAAGCAAGAAATTTGCTCATGAGCGTTTTACATTGGCGGGAGAAAAGGCGGGAGAGTTTGCATCGGCCGATGGAATCGAAGCAAAACAGTATCCTGGAAATACATCCCATTTCGTGGTAATGGATAAAGACGGAAATGCTTTTTCGCAGACACAGACGATTCGAGACTGGTTTGGATGTGGAATTGTTGTCGATGGCCTTGGATTTGTACTGAATAACGCAATGTCCGATTTCTCGGCGGCAGTAGGAGCAATGACAAGTCAGGGACTTGCATATGGAAGTGCCAATGCGATTCAGGGTGGAAAAACGCCGCTTTCCAGTATGTCTCCGAGTATGGTATTTAAAGATGGAAAACCATTCCTTGCAATCGGGGCAGCAGGTGGACCGAGAATTATTACGGGAACTCTTCAGGGAATCGTGAATGCAATTGATTTCGACATGACTCCGGAGCAGCTGGTGAATGCTCCATATATCAATTGCCTTACGAGGGCCCAGGGACTTGAAGTGGAGTATGGAATTTCCGGAGATACAAGAAAAATACTGGAAGAGATGGGGCATAAGATTGTTCCTGTTCCGGTGGATCAGGCGATGAGTACGATGCTAAACAGCGTAATGTGCATTGATGGTGAATTCTATGCGGCAGGTACGAAACGAGTAGATGGCTGTGGCGGTGCGCTTTTACCTGGAGGCCATATTGTACTGGAGGGAGTAAGCCAGGAAGAATTATAAAAAAGATGCGAAGTAATTGACAGAACGCACAGATAGGAGCGGCATATATCGCGCATCCATAGAAAGAAGACCGGGAGCAGGAAAAATGTTCCCGGTCTTTTTGTAGAAACTTCTGGTAAACAGATATTAACAGCCCCGGCGGGAAATCCCTGCCGGGGCTGTCTGCCTAAGTTCTTATGAGAGAACTGGATTAGTTCTGGTTCTGATTTTTCTCGATCTCTGCCTTCTTCATCGCGCGAACCTTTGTGGAAAGGCCATAGAGGTTGATGAAGCCGGAAGCGTCGTGGTGGTCGTAGAGATCGCCGGTTGTGAAGGACGCGATGCTCTCGTTGTATAAGGAGTACGGGGAGGTTGTACCCTGTTTGATGATGTTGCCCTTGTAGAGTTTCATCTTGCACTCACCGGTTACATATTCCTGTGTGGACTCAACGAATGCCTGTAATGCCTCGCGTAACGGGCTGAACCATTTTGCAGAGTAAACAGCATCAGCGAATTCGTTGTCGATGTTCTTCTTGAATTTTAAGGTCTCCTTGTCCAGGATCAGCTCCTCTAACTGCTTGTGAGCTTCGAGAAGGATGGTTCCGCCAGGAGTCTCATAGACACCACGGGACTTCATGCCGACCATACGGTTCTCAACGATATCTGTGATACCGATACCGTTCTTGCCGCCGAGCTCGTTTAACTTTGTGAGGATCTCGGAGAATTTCATCTTCTCGCCGTTTAATGCGACCGGAACACCTTTTTCGAATGTGATGGAGATCTCTGTATCTTTATCAGGAGCTTTTTCCGGTGTTACGCCGAGTACGAGCATGTGGTCGTAGTTCGGAGCCAGGGACGGATCCTCGAGCTCAAGACCTTCATGGCTGATGTGCCAGATATTGCGGTCACGGCTGTAGCTGTCATTTTTCTTGAACGGAAGCTCGATGTTGTGTTTTGCACAGTATTCCAGCTCATCTTCACGGGATTTGATATCCCAGATTCTCCACGGAGCGATGATCTTCATATCCGGAGCAAGGGCTTTGATACCGAGCTCGAAACGAACCTGGTCGTTTCCTTTACCGGTAGCACCGTGGCAGATCGCAACAGCGCCTTCTTTTTTTGCAATATCAACGAGGATCTTTGCGATCAGCGGGCGGGCCATTGCAGTACCGAGAAGGTATTTGTTCTCGTATGTCGCATTTGCCTTTACGCACGGAGCGATATAATTGTCGCAGAATTCATCAACAACGTGTTCGATATATAATTTGGAAGCGCCGCAGTATTTTGCTCTTTCTTCCAGACCGTCAAGCTCGTTTCCCTGTCCAACGTCGATGCAGACGCAGATAACGTCGTAGTTGTAAGTTTCCTTTAACCACGGGATCAGTACGGTGGTATCAAGACCGCCGGAATATGCTAAAACAACTTTCTCTTTCATAATCAAGTCCTCCGATTTATTTCAGACGTTTTATTTTCGTTGTGCTTCATAAATATACAACTGAATATACGGTATGTCAAGCATAAAATGTATTTTTATAAAGAAATTTTGCATATTATGCACATCAAGTGTATAAATGCAGGCGACAGAGAAGCAGGATGACGAGGTTTGACGATATGAAATATAAAATGTCAGGAAAAGGCGACTGTATATGGAAGAATATTGTAGATGGCTGATATCAGATTCAGCAGGCAGAGACCGGTCACAATGACGATTCGGAGACAGATTTATGCATAAAAGTGCCTGAATCATCCTATAGAAACGATAGGAAAAAGCGTTCCAGGATTGACAAGAATCGCAAAATCATGGATAATAATCCGAAGAACGCTGTTGGGTGCGTGCAGGAATTTTCTGAACAGAAGATTCCGTAAACGATTCCGCACAATACAGCGGTGGTCGCAGAGTTTGCCGGTTTGAAATACGGAGCAGAACTGCGGAGAGAAAATCTGGAAGGAATATGTCATGGGACAGTGGAATGAATACCTGGAAGTTCTGGCATCCAAGGCACCGACTCCGGGAGGCGGAAGCGCAGCGGCGGTTTACGGCGCTGTCGGAATAGCCCTCGGCGAGATGGTGGGAAACCTGACGACAGGGAAAAAGAAATTTGCAATATATGAGGAAGAGATCCAGAAGATCCTTGTACGATTACAGGAAGCGAGAATGGATTTCATCCGTCTCGAGAAGGCGGACGAGCAGGCGTTTGAGCCGCTTTCGGAGGTTTACCGCATGAAGGCGGAGACGGACGAGGAGAAAAAAGCAAAGGAAGAGCGGATGGAAGAGTGCCTGAAAGCTGCTGCGCAGGTTCCGATGGAAGTCATGGAGCGGGCGGTCAGCGTGATGGATGATATCGAGTTCCTGGCATTGAACGGCAGCCGGCTTGCGGTCAGCGACGCCGGAGTCGGGATCCAGGGAATCCGTTCGGCGCTTCTCGGCGCGGTCATGAGCGTGTATATCAATACGAAGATGATGAAGGACCGGGAGTATGCCGAAGCAGTGAACCAGCAGGCGGAACTTCTTATAAAGAAGGGAACGGAACAGGCAGACCGGATCTACGAGATTGTGTTAAAGGCGGTAAGAGGATGATTACATTAAAGGGAGCAGAGGTTTCTGCAAAGATCAAGGAACAGGTTCTTTCCATGAACCAGGAATTAAACGGATATGTGCCGACAGCGGCCATCGTCCGGATCGGGGAGCGCCCGGATGACCTCTCCTACGAGAGAAATGTCATGAAACGCATTGCGGCATATGGAATGGAAGCGAAGTCTTTTGCATATCCGGCGGATATCAGCGAGGAAGAGTTCTTTGCGGAATTCCAGAAGATCAATGATGATGAGACGATCGACGGGATCCTGTTATTCCGTCCGCTTCCGAAGCACATCAATGAAAAGCGCGCCGAGGCGATGATCCGTCCGGAAAAGGATCTCGACGGGATCTGCGCGGTCAATACGGCAAAGGTGTTTGCCGGTGAGAAAGATGGATTTGCTCCGTGTACGGCGGAGGCGGTTATTGAGGTCCTGAAGGCATTCAACCTTCCGATCACCGGAAAACGCGCGGTGATCGTGGGACGCAGCATGGTAGTCGGACGTCCGCTGTCCATGCTGATGTTAAAGGAAAATGCGACGGTGACGATCTGCCATACGAAGACCGAGAATCTGAAGGCTGTCTGCCAGGAGGCGGATATCCTCGTTGCGGCAGCAGGAAAGGCGAAGATGCTGGATGCGTCATTCTTAAAAGAGGGAGCTGTCCTCATCGATGTCGGGATCAATGTGGATGAGAACGGAAAACTCTGCGGAGACGTCCTCTGGGATGGTCTGGAAGAAAAGGCATCCGCGGCGACACCGGTGCCGGGCGGCGTCGGTGCTGTGACGACGGCGGTGCTTGCGAAACATCTGGCGATGGCGGCGTGCAGAAAGAGAAAATAAACGTAGGACCGACAGCACGAGGTCTCGCGCAGGCGCGGACTTTGGCTCGTTGTTCGTGTAAATAAAAAATGGAAAAAATTCTCATTTTTCCGCATAAAGCAGCATAAATAAAGGAAAGAGGACCACCGACCCAGCACATCGGCGGTCCTCTTTTCTTGACAGAATTTTGGATAAGAGGTAGGATATTACTACAAATGAGTTAGTAATAACTAACCCTATACTTGTTCAAAAAGCAAATTGCATTTTCTGCACGGCAGAATGAAACAAAAGGTGTGCTGAGGCAGATCGTATTTCATGCACGCGAATCTCACAAATTCTTTTCTGACAGATAGGATAGGCAGGGGAGAAGATCTGCGAACGAATGGATAAAGGACAGTGTGTGCGATCCGAAATGCAGTTATGAAAACATGGGTTAGCTGAAACTAATTTCAATACCAGGGATGGTGCGGAAAGGAGAAAGGTCATGAAAAAGCAGAAAACGCTTGCAGTTCTGTTATGTGCGGCGATGGTTGCCGGAGCGATTCCGACAGCAGCGCTTGCGGAAGTGGTGGGAAGTAATTCTGATTCCGGTGTGAAGGCAGCGGAGCTGAGTGAAGATCAGGAGATTGAGGAACAGAATGAAGATTCTGAGGATGAAACTGGTTCCGGATATGTATTGATGAATGTGCCGTATGATGAGGTATATGGGAAGGACATTGAGAATGAGACAAAAGTAGATGCTGTCTCATCTGCGACAAAGAAAAAAACGAAAAAAAAGACTTTAGTAAATGGCACTTATCATTCAAAAGATGGAAGCGAGATCAAAGGAGCGATCATTCCGGTACGGGTAGAGAATTTGTCTCTTTTAGATGGATTTAAGAGGGTTTCAGCGTCCAATGCGGAAAAGGTTACTGTCGCCTCGGCAAGTGATTCTACCTATAATGATAATCTGTTTGATGAGGAAGAGGACTATACATATGCTGTACTTCCGAACGGTTATACGCCGAAGGTTTATAAGGAACTAATAGGGCTTGATGAGAATGGAAAGCCGGAGTTCAGTGAGTTCCAGGGTGAGGAACAGAAAGTCGATACTACTGCAACGATCGTTGCCTGCTCCGGACGGTACCAGCCTGGAAAGACAAAAAACAAGCCATATCATGGCGACTATGAGATTACGATTCCGGATTATCAGAAGCTGATTGCGTCTTCCAGCAACGCAGTCTATGAGGCGGTTTTAGATACGAATGAGGGGGACAGCTACGGGCTTCGCCTTCTTGAAAACGCATTCCTTAAAAAAGGAGAGCTGGGCTTCTCAACCGGTTTCACAACAAAGAGCGAAGGCTGCACTTTGAATCCGGATCATTATAAATCGCTTATCGGAAAAACGATCACCAGCATCCGCTTCGTAACGGAAAATGGAATTTTTGTGATCCCGACAGAACTGAAGGTCGAGGAACAGGAAATCTATGCGCTGATGAACATTCCGTATGACGAGCTTTACAAGAATGATCTGAAGCAGAATGAGATTCCGGTGGATGCGATGACATCTGCAACGTATCAGAAGACACGTACAAAATCACTGTCGAATGGATCTTACCATAAGAATTCAGACGGATCAAAGATCGACGGAGTTACATTCCCGGTTAAACTGAAGGTAAATTCTGATGCGGACCTTGAGGGACTGACCCACGTGGGAGATTATAGTAAGGAACTGACGATCACGACAACCCTTCGCGGAAAACAGCAGACAAACACATACAAAGGAAGAGACACCTTATTTGAGAACGGTACCTATGCGTATTATGTTTTAAGCCCGGAGGAAAAACCGGACTTTTATAAAGAAGTTACCGTTGGAGAAGATGGAAAATTTGAGTTCTCTGAGACAAAATTCCAGGATGGAAAGTCCGCTGAAAAATCAAAAGCAACCGCAGAGATCACGACAAAGACGACACGCGGAGATTACCAGATCAATGTGAGCGGACTTGACGAGTCTGTGACAAACAGTTCGATCTATGAAGTGATTCTTGAGACAAAGGACGGAAAGAGCTATGGTCTCCGCCATCTCGAAAATATCTGGCGCGGAAACGAGCTTGGAATTTACACCGGATATACAAAAGAGAGCCATGGCGTCGATGCCAGCGTGGAGCCGTACAAGGATATCATGGGAAAGACCATCGATAAGATCACATACCTCACAAGCGCAGGCGCTTATGAGATCGACACGGATCTTTATGTACCGATGAAGGATGGCACACAGGCTGAAGTGGCTGACGGAAAGTCCGGAAACGGATCTGTCGCTGTTACGGTGAAACTTCCGGAAAGATTTGATCCGGAGTATCAGGTCACGGGACTGAAGACATCCTTTGCAGACGGAGCGCTCACTTATACAGACGCAATGCCTGGAAAGTATGCCCTTAAAATCTCTGATAAGAATGAAAAATGGGCAGATATCGAGGCAGATTTTGTACTCAGCAGCGATACGAATCCTGCATACTATAACAGGGATTACAGTGCACCGGCAGTCATCAAAAAAGGCTCTGCAGATAAAGCTGATTTCGCGAACTACTTAAAGAACATCACAAAGGTATCGGTCAACGGTAAGGAATATGCGGCATCCGGAAAAGGCGCTGCTGTGATCGTAAAGAGTGACGGAACGATCGATCTTGCAAACAGCAGTGTATTTGATGGCAAAGAGCCGTATACGGTCGTTGTAACATCCACAGGATATCCGGATCTGACTTTCGAGATCAAGCAAGTGACTTACGACAGCAGTGACTCGGATAGCGGAGAATCCGGAGAACCGGCAGGATCTTCTTCAAAGAAGAAAAATACATCTGCTTCTGATGGAATGACGGCAGGAAGCTGGAGCCAGGATGCAGCGGGAAAATGGTACTTTAAGAATGCCGCAAACGGAAAGAATCTTGTATCTGCATGGGCACATATTGAGAATCCATATGCAGGCGCAGGACAGCCGAAGGATTCCTGGTTCCATTTCGATGCAAATGGTGTCATGCAGACAGGCTGGTTTAAAGATAGCGATGGAAGATGGTACTTCTTTTATCCGGTTTCTGACAGCACACTTGGAAGAATGATGACCGGATGGAACTGGATCAAAGGAAATGACGGCAAGCTTCGCTGCTATTATTTCGAGGAGATCTCCAACGGACACCGCGGAGCCATGTATTCCGGAACGACAACTCCGGACGGTTATACGGTTGATGCGGACGGTGCATGGACAGTAAACGGAATCGTTGTGACAAGATAAAAATTGGCATGTAAAAGCCGGTATAAAAACCTCCTGATCATGGAATCCTAAGGGAAACATGGTTTCAGGAGGTTTTTTATATGTGGGGAATTCTGGTGGCACTGCTTTCGGGAGCGCTTATGAGTCTGCAGGGGATTTTTAACACGGAGGTGACGAAGCAGAGCAGTATCTGGGCGGCAGCAGGATGGGTGCAGATGACGGCGCTTGTGACCTGCGTGGTCTTATATTTCGTTACCGGACGCGGGGAAATCTGGGGGATGTTTTCCATCGACCGGAAGTATATGCTGCTTGGCGGTGTCATGGGCGCATTTATCACCTGGACCGTGATCAAAAGTATGGACGGCCTGGGTCCGGCAAAGGCGACACTGCTCATCGTTGTGACCCAGATCCTGGTCTCCTATGTGGCGGAGGTATTTGGTCTCTTCGGTGTCGAGAAAGCGGCGTTTGAGTGGAGAAAACTTATCGGTGCTGTTCTGGCGATTGCGGGGATCGTGGTGTTTCGGTGGTAGCGCGACGCAAGATATCCTGAAAACGATATGAAAATTTTAAAACGATAGCGCGAGAAGTTTAAAAAAATTAAATATATGGTTTAAAAATGATAAAAACATATTGACAAAATAGGAAATGAAGGGTATGATAGCGCCATCGGATTTGAACAGGAAGTTCAGACGATGAGGAAACACAGGACTGCGGGATGACGGCGGTCGGAAAGGAGATACAGGTATGGGAAATGCTGGAAGAATTGATATGAACAATATGTGTTGTTGCTGTTGCATGTGTATTTCCGGGCGTTTTTTACGGCCAGGAGCTTTGCTGTGCGGTCATGTACCTGTATACAGAAAATAGTTTCCTGTTAATGCCAGAAAATGCGCCCGGAAGTGTAAACGCTTCCGGGTTTTTTATTTGGGAGGAAGAAACATTGATCCAGATCGAACATGTAAGCAAAACCTTTTCAGGAAAATACGGAACCGTCCACGCGCTGGACGATGTGAGTATCCATGTGGAAAAAGGTGATATCTGCGGCATCATCGGATTTTCCGGAGCCGGAAAGTCTACGCTGATCCGCCTGGTAAATGGCCTTGAAACGGCAGACAGCGGAAAAGTCACTGTCTGTGGAAAGGAGCTTTCCACACTGAAAAAGCCGGAACTCAGAACATTAAGAAGAAAGATCGGAATGGTTTTCCAGCAGTTTAATCTCCTGGAGTCCAAGACGGTATACCATAACATTGCACTTCCGCTGATCTTAGCAAAAACTCCGAAAGCGGAGATCGATAAGAAGGTCATGGAAGTATTAAAGATCGTTGAACTGGAAGATAAGAAAGATACCTATATCAGCCAGCTGTCCGGCGGACAGAAACAGCGTGTCGGGATTGCGAGAGCGCTGACGACCGACCCGGAGCTTCTCCTTTGCGACGAGGCGACAAGTGCCCTGGATCCGCAGACGACAGAGTCGATCTTAAAGCTTTTAAAGCGGATCAACCGGGAGATGGGCGTCACGATCCTTCTCATCACACACCAGATGCAGGTCGTTCAGATGATCTGCAACAAGGTAGCCGTCATGGAGAGCGGAAAGATCGTGGAATCCGGAAGTGTTCTTGAGGTATTCGGATCTCCTAAGATGCCGGTCACAAAGCGGTTTGTCCAGACGGTCATCCGTGACCAGATCCCGGACAGTATCGTGAGTCTCGTAAAGGAACAGAAAGAAAATTTCCGCATCGAACGCCTGAAATTCATCGGTTCCAGCGTGAAACGTCCGGTGATCTCCGATATCTGCAAGACGGACGGTGTCGTGGTCAATATCCTCGGCGCAGCGGTCCAGGAACTGGAAGACAGCGTTATGTGCGTCTTTATCTTACAGCTCATCGGTGACGATGAGAGTATCCGGAAAGCGGAAGAGCAGATCGATAAAAACGGCGTCTTAAGAGAACGGATGGAGGTGGAGTAAGATGGAAGAACTCATGAAAACAAAGATCTTTAAGGTCACAGTGGAACGTCTCCTGTTAAATGGAGGACAGACTCTCTACATGGTCGGCTGGTCGCTCCTTGTTGGAACGATCATCGGTATGATCCTGGCCCTGATCCTGGTCCTCTGCAGAAAAGGCGGACTTGCGGAGAACCGGCCGTTATACTGGATCGTGAGCGCTTATATCAATGTGGTGCGAAGCATTCCGTTCGTAATTTTGCTTGTAACGATCATGCCGATCACACGCGCGATCGTCGGAACAACGATCGGAAGTACGGCGGCGCTGGTCCCGTTAGTTGTTTACATAAGTCCGTATCTTGCAAGACTGATGGAAAACAGCCTGCTTGAGATCAATCCGGGAATCCTGGAGGCGGCTGAGGCCATGGGTGCGACAACCTGGCAGGTCATCCGCTATTTCCTGGTTCCGGAAACCCTGGGTTCCATGGTGCTTGCACTTACAACAGGAACCATCGGACTTCTCGGAGCATCCGCGATGGCTGGTTATGTCGGCGGAGGCGGAGTCGGTGACCTGGCGCTGACATATGGTTATGAGAAGATGAACACCCCGCTCATGATCCTCACGGTCGTGATCCTGGTCGTTCTGGTACAGCTGTTGCAGATTCTTGGAAATACGATTTCCGGAAAGTTAAGACAACATAAATAAAAGAAGAGGAGAGAAAGAATTATGAGAAAAGTGATTGCAGGAGTACTGATGGGAGCGGCAGTTTTAAGCCTTGCCGCATGCGGAAAGACAGAGACAGCAGCTACAACAGCGGCACAGGCTGCTGAGAGCCAGGACACACAGGCAGACAGCACAGAGGCAGCAGCGGACACCACCGGCGACAAGAAAGAGATCGTCTATGGTAAGTCCCAGGGACCGTACACAGAGCTTTTTGAGGCGGCGATCGTTCCGATCCTCGAGAAAGAGGGATATACCGTAAATGGAGTTGACTTCTCCGACCTTCAGACAGCAGATATCGGACTGAATGACGGCGACGTCGATGTCAACGTAGAGCAGCACACCGCATATATGGAAAACTTCAACGCGAACTATAATGCGGATCTCGTTGCATTAAGCCCGATCCCGACAGTACCGGCAGGCGTATATTCCGCAAAATATAAGTCTGTCGATGAGATCCCGGACGGAGCAAAGATTGCAGTTCCGAATGACGCATCCAACACCGCAAGATGCTACCTGATGCTTCAGAAGATCGGCTGGATCAAGCTTGCTGATGATGTGGATCCGTCCGCAGTAACCCAGGATGACATCGTTGAGAACCCGCACAACATCGAGTTCACAGAGATGAAGAGCTTAACGATCCCGGCAGCAATTCAGGACTTTGACTATGTAGCGATCACCGGCAGCGTTGTATATAACGCAGGCATCGACCCGTCCACAGCACTTGCAACTGAGGATATCCAGGATCATCTTGTTCTTCAGGTTGTTGTAAAGGAAGAGAACAGGGATGCTGAGTGGGCAAAAGCGATCGTGGATGCTTATCATTCCGACGAGTTCAAGCAGTACATGGAAGAGAACAACGATGGATTATGGTGGATCCCGGACGAGTTAAAGTAAGATTTAAGTTTGGAATTGATCGAGAAAAACTGATAGGGTGAGAATGAGCCAGGGGCGCATGTGAATGTGGTTCCTGGCTCATTTTTTACGCGAACAACGAGCCAAAGTCCGCGCTTGCGCGAGACCTTGGCGACTGTCGCGATAACAAGGGGAAACTCGCGAAGCGAGTTTTCACTTGTTTACGAAAAAATATCTCCGACACGGAAAAAATCTGGTGTCAGAGATATTTTTGTTTAAGGAAAATTCTGATGGAACATCCTGATAATCAAAGAAAATTATGTGTCAATGCGCACTCGCGTAAAGCTTGAGATTGTCGCAAACGACTGCTCCAGAAACCTGGATGTGTCAATATTTTTAGTTACCTTCTGTGGTCTGCAGCATCCGTGTGACTTTTTTCACACAATAGAAGCAGGTTGGAGCGATATAGCAGCAGGCAGCAACCCAGGCGGTCTGGTCGGCAAAGCAGATCGCGTTATAGCCGAATTGACCGACAAAGCAGAGGCTGACGATTGTGCGGGCGAACATCTCTGTCACTCCGGAGAAAAATGCTCTTCCGGAATATCCGAGTCCCTGCGTCACCATTCTGGTGATGTTTAAGATCCCGAGTGTCCAGTAAAAGAATCCCATGCAGCGCAGATACTGGGCGGAGGCGTCGAGAACACCTGCGGCATCTTTGCTCACAAAGATCATGGAGAGCGGACGTCCGAAGAAGATCAGGATCAATCCTGCGAAGACTCCGTAGCCGATCCCGAGGGCGATTCCCTCTTTCAGACCTTTTTTGATTCGGGCTGACTGACCGGCGCCGAGGTTCTGGCTGCAGAAGACAGAAACAGCGGTTCCGATCGCATCGAACGGACACAGGGTGAACTGTTTTAACTTCACACCTGCGGTAAAGCCGGAGACATAGTCACCGCCGAGTCCGTTGTTTGCGGACTGCATGACCATGCTGCCGATCGCCGTGATGGAAAACTGGAGCCCGGTCGGGAGTCCCATCTGGAGAAGTTCTGTGATCGCGTCTTTTTTGATCACACGGTTTTCTTTCGAGAGCCATAAGATCTTCATGCGCCGGATAATGATGAACAGGCAGAGAATTCCGCTGATCGCCTGGGATGCGATCGTTGCGAAGGCAGCTCCGGCACATCCCCACTTTGCGACAACGATGAAAAAGAGATCCAGAAAGATATTGAGCACCGCGGAGAATGCCAGGAAGATGAACGGTGTACGGCTGTCACCGACTGCGCGCAGGATACTCGATAAGTAATTGTAGAGCAGGGTGAATGGGATCCCGAGGAAAATGATCATCAGATAGATATATGCGTTTGCGTAGATATCGCTCTGGACAGAAAGCATGTGCAGGATCCACGGACACAGAACAGCGCAGAGCGTGGTCACGATGACTGCGATCACTGCGGTGAGGATTGCTCCGTTGAAGATAAAATCTTTCATGCGTTTGTGGTCGCCGGCGCCGAAATATTTTGCGACCGGAATGCCGAAACCGGTACAGCTTCCCATACAGAAGCCGAGGACGAGGAACTGGACGCTGGTGCTGGCCCCGACACTCGCGAGTGCCTGTGCGCCGAGTACCTGTCCGACGATCGCGGCGTCGATGATGTTGTATGTCTGCTGCAGGAGGTTGCCGACTAAGAGGGGCAGTGCGAACTGCAGCATGGACTTTAGAGGACTGCCCTTGATCATGGAAGTTGCCATGTAGAGATTACCTTCTTTCGAAATGGGAAATTTTTTGATAAAACGAACGTGAATTATCTTATCATAGAGAGGAAAAATTGTATACAGGCATATGCGACAAAGTGTAGGTGGAATTTGGGTGGGGATTTTTGCTGTTTTTTAGAGGAACCAGATTCTCGAATCAAGGCACTCCTGTTCGGCTCCTCACCGCTAGGGATTGGTGGGACGAATAGTAAACTTTAACGTGAAAATGGTTGACATCTGGCAGAATCTACCATATAATTGTAAACTATAACACAACAAAAGAGTTTACAATCAAACTTGGGCAGATGTGAGAGAAATGAGAAAAATCCTACAAAAAAAGTGGGAAAATCTGCTCTGGAATTACAACGAAATAATACATCTGCTGACTGTAAAAGAGGTTTGCAGCAGGCAGGATAAGATCAGGAAAAGGAGAACATTATGGACGCACTGACACTGGCACAGGAGATTATCGACGGAAGAAGAATCACAAGAGAGGATGACCTGAATTTCTTTCTGACATGCGATCTGAAGGAGCTCTGTGAGGGAGCAGACCGGATCCGCAAGGCATGTGTGGGAGATAAGGTAGACCTTTGTTCTATTATCAACGGACGGAGCGGACGATGTCCAGAGGATTGCAAGTACTGCGCACAGTCTGCTCATCATCATACAAACTGCGAGGTTTATGATTTCCTTCCGGAGGAAGAGATCGTGAAGATGTGCCGTGTCAATGAGGCGGAAGGTGTTGACCGTTTCTCTATCGTGACATCCGGAAAGGCACTGACCGGAGAAGAGTTTGAGAAAGCGATCCATGCTTATGAGACGATGAAGAAGGAATGTAAGATCGACCTCTGCGCATCCATGGGATTTGTGAGTGCGGAGCAGCTCCACAGACTTCACGAGGCTGGTGTTACAAGCTATCATCACAATATTGAGACATCCAGAAGAAATTTCCCGAACATCTGCACGACGCATACTTATGATATGAAGATCAATACTTTAAAGATGATCAAGGCGGAAGGAATGTGTGCATGTTCCGGCGGTATCATCGGAATGGGAGAGACCTGGGAGGACCGTCTCGACATGGCGGTAAGCCTTGCAGAGCTTGGAATCGATTCCATCCCGTTAAATGCACTGATGCCGATCTCGGGAACTCCGCTTGAGCATTTGGAGCGCATCTCCGAGGATGATATTCTCCGCACGGTTGCGTTCTTCCGCTACATCAACCCGGAGGCAAACATCCGTCTTGGAGCAGGCCGCGCACTTCTCACAAACGACGGCGAGACCGCATTCAAGTCCGGAGCATCCGCGACGATCACAGGAAATATGCTGACAACGGTTGCATGTGCGACGATCCGCAGTGACAAGAAGATGTTAGAGGATCTTGGAAGAAATGTGACACCGGAGTATATGAAATAATACCGGGATCAGGAGATTGGAATCATACGTTGTCCAAAAGTAGAAAGTACAGATTAGAAAAGGCTGCCCTGCATTATGTGCGGGCAGCCTTTTGAGCTATCAAGGAAAGTTCTTTTTCACAGCACCAATAATCCACACCATGATATACACATTCACCGACCATGGAAAACTGCAGCTTTCGGTACGCGCGGAGCGCCTTTTCGTTCGTTTTTGCGACGAGATAATGGGCGGAACGAAAACCACGCCTTTTGGCTTCCTCCATAGCGCAGGTAAAAAGCCTTCCGGCAATCCCGCGGCCCTGATAATTCAGGGAAACAGCGACCCGGGCAAATTCAACGGACGGAACGAGTTCTTTCGACCAGCAGTCCAGGATATCGGTCTCCGGATCGGCGTCGAAGGAGATCACTCCGGCGAGATCATGCCCGGTCGTTGTCTTTAAGCAGAACAGGGAATTCCTGGCGAGATCGAAACGGATCGTATCAGCAGACGGATAGTCATCCGTCCAGGCGCAGAATTCTCTGCCGATGTGGGACCGGTAGAGGGAAAGGATCGCGGATGCATCATCCGGGAGCGCAGGTGAAAAGAAAAATTGTTTCACAATTCCGTTTACGGAGATCAGAATCTCCTGATCCTGGATCAAATTCATGGACAATACTCCTTTACCCTGCCATGATCTCACTCAGTGTTTTCACAAAGAAGATCACGAGGACCACCAGCATCAGCGGTTTTACGAATTTTGCACCGCCTTTATCGAAACACTTTGCACCGAGATAGTTTCCTGCGATACTGAACAGGCCGGCGGTAAGACCGAGGAGAAAAATCACCTTGCCATTCATCAGGTAGACCGCCAGCGCAGTCAGATTTGTTGTCAGGTTGATCGCTTTTGTGATCCCGTTCGCCTCCTTGAGGCCCATGTGGGCGACTCCTGTGAGGAGAAGCAGAAGGAATGTTCCTGTTCCAGGACCGTAAAAGCCGTCATAGATGCCGATGACAAAGGCGATAAATGCGCTGAAGAGGATCATTTTGCGGAGCGGGAATGCCTCTTTTTCTCCGATGAACGGTTTTCCGAACATGAGGTAGAGAGCGGTACACGGCAGGATCACAAGGATCAGGCGTTTAAAGTAGTAATCATCTAACCGAAGGGCAAGCTTTGCGCCGATAGAAGAGCCGATCAGAGCAGTGATGATACAGAGAACTGCGTTCTTCCAGGCAATGTAGCCGTTTTTTGCATATTTTGCAGTTGCGATCAGAGTTCCCATGCCGGAGCTCAGCTTATTCGTTCCAATCGCGAAGTGGACCGGAAAACCCGCGATCAGATAGGCAGGAAGCGAGATCAGACCGCCGCCTCCGGCTACCGCGTCGACAAATCCGGCGAGAAATACGAGCGGGCAGATGATCAGAAAGTGGATCAGATGTAATTCCATAGCAGTAATTCCCCTTAGAAAGTAAATATTGTAGATCTTTCGCCAAATATAGCATAAAATGTCTTGAAATGCAATGAAGGAAAATGACAGAAGAAAACCCTCTTGCTTTTGCCTTTATGATTCGGTAAAATAGAATCAGGCAGAACGATCCCCCTGAAGATTCAGGAGGGAAACATATGAAAGATAATAAGAAGAAAATTCTGGCGGCTGCGGCTTTCCTGATCGCAGCCGGACTTGTGTTTGGCATGTCTAAAAAGGAGAACGGGATTCGGGAGCTGGATGATTCCGGGGCGGTCGTCATGAGCGGATCAATGCAGGAACTTATGGGATCCGAAGGGAAACGCGATGCTGAGAAAAATACGAAGTTGAGCACGGATTCATCAATCCCTGACGGAGAAAAAAATCCGCAGACTGAAAGTGAGAGCGGCGTCGGGGAATCCCGGGAAGCCGGAAATGAAACCGGGACGGGGAAAAGTCCTTCAGAAACGCAGGTGGAAGTGGATAACTCGAAGGCAGCAGGGATCTATGTGTATATCTGCGGAGAGGTTGCAAATCCCGGCGTGTATGAGCTTTCCGAGGATAGCCGGATCTACGAGGCGGTGGATGCCGCAGGCGGATTTACGGAGAATGCGGCGCGTGAGAGCATCAACCTCGCGTCGAAGGTCAGTGACGGGATGCAGATCACGATCTATAATAAGGAAGAAGCTGCATCGCTTCCGGCAGGCGGTACGTCAGCAGGTAAAAATTCCGGGCAGGATCAGATGTCGGGATCTTCTTCACTTGTCAACCTGAATACAGCGACGAAAGAGGAACTGATGACCTTAAAGGGCATCGGGGAGTCGAAGGCGGAGGATATCATCCGCTACCGCGAAAAGAGCGGGGGATTTAAGAAGATCGAAGATATCATGAAGATCTCCGGGATCAAGGAAGCTGGATTCCAGAAGATCAAAGACAGTATTACAGTATAGTATAACTGAAAAAACATCATAAAGAGAGACAGCAGATCAGAAAAACAGGTTTGCGGATCCTGCATTGGGAAAGGAAAAATGGCAGATCCGGTTACAGGGATTGATGAGAGCTGTTATCGATCACAGCATAACATGGAGGAGTAAGATGGCAAGAGTTCTGGTAGTTGATGATGAAAAACTGATCGTGAAGGGAATCCGCTTCAGTCTGGAACAGGATGGATATGAGGTGGACTGCGCCTACGACGGCGATGAGGCGATCGAGAAGGCAAAAGAGCGGGAGTACGATGTGGTACTTCTGGACGTCATGCTTCCGGGACACGATGGATTTGAGGTCTGCCAGACGATCCGGGAATTTTCCGAGATGCCGATCATCATGCTGACGGCAAAGGGAGACGATATGGATAAGATCCTGGGTCTGGAGTACGGAGCGGATGATTATATCACGAAACCGTTCAATATTCTTGAGGTAAAAGCGCGGATCAAGGCGATCATCCGGAGAAATAATAAGAAGAACGGCGGCGCGAAACGCCAGGAATCGAGTGTGGTGACAGAAGGCGACTTAAAGCTCGACAGAGAGAGCCGCAGAGTCTTCATCAAGGACAAGGAGATCAACCTGACTGCGAAGGAATTCGATCTTCTGGAACTTCTTGTCACGAATCCGAACAAGGTCTACAGCCGTGAGACGCTGTTAGAGTACGTATGGGGCAATAAGGCCATGGTAAACGGAGATGTTCGCACCGTGGACGTACATGTGAGAAGACTCCGCGAAAAGATCGAACCAAGCCCGAGCGACCCCAAATACGTCCACACCAAGTGGGGCGTGGGGTACTTCTTTCGCGCATAGCGATGTCCGTGCATAGCAATGAGCAGTGCAGGGACAGCTCGCATAATTTTTGCGTTGTGCTTGCACAAAAGCAAAAATTATACGGGCTGGACCTATAGGGCGAATGCCCGCGAGCCCTGAGTCGGGGCTTGCCCCGATTCAGGTCTCCCACTGCGGACTAGCCAGCAAAAAAGTGTTGTGCTTGCACGAAAATTATGCGGCCCAGCCAACAAATTTAAGTTGTATCAAAAAGGAGAAAAACATCTATGACATACACAATTCGCCCGGTCCGTCCGTCGGACCTTGCGGCAGTCACCGAGGTGGAGGCGATCTGCTTTCCTGCCGCGGAGGCAGCGACCGGAGAATCTTTTAAAGCCCGTATTGCGGCATTCCCGGAATGCTTTTTCGTTGCGGAATCAGAGGGAAAGATCATCGGCTTCATCAACGGCTGTGCCACGGATTCTAAAACGATCTGTGACGAGATGTACGAAAATTCCGCCTGCCACAAGACGGATGGAGCATACCAGTCCATCTTCGGTCTGGACGTGCTCCCGGATTACCAGCGTCAGGGGATCGCGGCAGATCTCATGAACCACATGATCGGGGATGCGAAAAATAAGGGAAGAAAAGGTCTGATCCTCACATGCAAGGACCGCCTGATCCACTATTATGCGAAATTCGGATATAAAAATATGGGCGTGTCCGAGTCTGTCCACGGCGGGGCAGTCTGGTATGACATGATCCTGGAATTCGGAGCGCAGGAATCATGAAGATCACACTGATCACGGTCGGAAAGATCAAGGAAAAATTCTTCCAGGATGCGATTGCGGAATATTCCAAACGCTTGAGCCGGTACTGCAAGCTGGAGATCATCCAGGTTGCGGATGAGAAGACGCCGGACGGTGCCAGCGAGGCAGTGGAGACGCAGATCAAAGAAAAAGAAGGCGAACGGATCCTTTCCAATATCAAGGACGGAAGTTTTGTCGTTGCTCTCGCGATCGATGGAAATATGCTGGATTCTGAGGAGCTTGCGGCAAAAATAGAAAAATGGGGTGTGTCCGGGATCAGTCAGATCGTGTTTATCATCGGCGGATCGTTGGGTCTTTCAAACCAGGTCCTGGTACGGGCCGATTACAAGCTGAGCTTTTCAAAGATGACATTCCCGCACCAGCTCATGCGGGTCATTCTTCTGGAGCAGATCTACCGGAGTTACCGGATCATTCAGGGAGAACCTTACCATAAATAGCGTGTATTTGTTACTTTTCACGGGGAGGATATTCCGAACCGAAAATTCCGCATGAGACAGCAGTGATTGCGGATTGAAACAAGGAGGCAAAAACGAGTGACAGAGGAACAGAACGCAGGGAAGATCCTTCTTTTCTGTAAGGAGCCTTCACCGGAGCGGATCATGAAATGCCTGCGGGACGCATTTGACGTTCCGGGCAGTGTTCGTGATGCGGACCTGAAACTTCATAACGGGGATCTGGACGTGACGATCCGGGTATATTGTGAGAGTGCGGGCGGCGAAGAACAGGAGCTTGTCCGTGGCTGGTCAGACCGGTCGCGTGGGCATTTTTCCAGAGTTGAGACTGCCGCGGTGGATGTGAAGACGAATCTTCTTTATCAGTTGGAGGGAACCGAGAGCATCGTTTCGGTGGATTATACATTTGAGGGGGAGGAGTCCGAATTCCTGACAGAGGAAGAGGAGTCTGCAAAGAGAAATATGGAGCAGACGCTGTTCGGCGTTCTTTCTACTCTTCGGGCTGTCATGGCGTTCCGGGGTGAAAAGAGAGGATTTTACTGTCTGGACGCATCCGGGATGGAGAAGCTGATCCTGGATGGAAACGGAAACAGTGAGATGGAACGGTTTCTGCCCTACAAGTCGGTTGGATATGTCCCGGGAAATGATATCGAGGCAGAGCAGTTGAACAGGAGAGAGGGAAACCGCAGGGAATTTGAGGCTCATGGAGTGTATGTTCCGGTATTTTATCCACTTCTGGAAACAGAGGCGGAGGCGGACTGCCGGACACCTTATGAGATCGCGGCCCGTGCGGTAGCACTTCTTCTCGTGGCGGCATTCTCCGAAGCGATGCTTGCTGCGAAGATGGACCAGAAAGAGGCGCTTGAATTTATCGGAAAAAGGATCCGTGAGTTCGGTGCGGAGGACTTTTTCTCGCCGAAAGAATGGAAATATCTGCATGATGAGGAGCCGAAGGAATCGGAGAAGATCTCTTACTCCTGGCAGTACGAAAATCTGCATGTGATGGAGTGGGCGCTGGGGCTGATCGAGGGACCGCTTGATTTCCCGGATCATTTCTGTGACGTGGCGGAAGCTGCGCGGATCCTGACATCGTTCCATTCAATGCGGGAGATCCTGGATGCGGCAAAACCGAGATCTCCGAAGGAGCTTCTCGATGCCTGTGACATGATCTTCTGCCTGGACTGGGCCTGCACCGATACGCGGATGCGGGATCTTCCGACGCCGGCAGGGATGGACGGCGGCGTGGTCTTTGAGCGCCATAAAGCTTTGAACTGGCTCGTGGGGGTCGGGGAAAAGGCGGACTGGGATCATGTGCCGGTGGATACATGATAAAGAGAGCGAACTGTGGGCGTGAAAAGTAACGAAGCGAGGTTACAGTACACGGGCTCTCCATGCCCGCGCACTGTAACAGGATTTTGCCGATGCTCCGCATTCCGAATCGGCAAA
>ERZ836829.130-NODE-130-length-122033-cov-81.420141_pt1 | contig 122033 bp, 99 predicted proteins | sample MGYA00519574_ERZ836829 | MGnify/ENA primary metagenome ERZ836829 (study PRJEB31850, sample SAMEA3708808) | human gut metagenome | biome: human gut; feature: human-associated habitat; material: faeces | place: China | collected 2014 ...
TGCTGGTCCATATTTTAAGATCAGCGCTGTCACAACATCCACACATCTCTCAAATGCTGCATTCTCTTTTGCATCATCATAATATCTCTTTCTCATTTGTCCGCCCCTTTCTGTGCTTAAATTGCTTTGGCAGCCAATTAGAGTTATCTGCTTTCAACAAATCACACACATATATCTTATTCGGCTTTCCCAATCCCTGATTCAGACTCTTTAAAACTACTCTTTCAAAACTTATAAAACTGTAATTAAGCAGTGTCCTCATCTTACAGAGAAACAATTGCTTGATAATATGGAATTTCCTGCTAACTGGGATAAAATCAGCCGATACAGGAAAATATAATTCAATATCTACCATGAGTTTATTGACATACACATCTTGTAATGTTGATGTACATATGGTTGCGCTACGGAAACTTGCGATGCCCGTAGCCGGTGGAGCTCCATGAGTGGGCTCCATTTTTTATTTTCCCTGATAGTACCTTAACCTTACTACTTGTATCAATAATTTGCATTATGAGAAGTTTCAGGATGGAACTATAAAATGTATTGAGGATGAGATACCATTTGAAGTGCCGGAGGGGTGGGCTTGGTGTAAGTTGAACGATATATATAATTTTATTGATTATCGGGGTGCAACACCAACTAAAATAACAAATGGAATACCTTTGGTTACTGCAAAAAATGTCAAATCTGGATATATTGATTATACAATTGATGATTATATATCAGAAGAAGAGTTTAAAGAACGGCAGCAACGTGGCATTTCAAAAAAAGGTGATATTTTATTTACAACGGAAGCTCCTTTGGGCAATGCAGCTTTAGCTGATATGGAAAAATTTAGTGCAGGGCAAAGATTAATTACGTTTCAACAATATGGTTCAAAGAATGAATTGATAAATTATGTTATGTTAATGTTTATATTGAGTGATTTTTTTCAGCAACAATTATATGTTAATAAAACTGGAAGCACTGTAGCTGGTATCAAAGCCGCAATATTAAAAACTTTATGGATACCTGTACCACCATATAACGAACAACTTAGAATTAGTAATACTTTGAAGTCTGCTATAAATTTGATTGATAGTATTTCAAAAAATAAAGAAATACTTAGCACAAGTATAAGTAATACAAAATCTAAAATTCTCGACCTTGCCATCCGTGGTAAACTTGTCCCACAAGACCCGAATGACGAGCCGGCTTCTGTTCTTCTTGAGCGTATCAGTGCTGAAAAAGAAGAACTTATTAAACAAGGCAAAATCAAGCGTGATAAGAAGGAATCTGTTATCTTTAAAGGTGATGATAACTCTTATTATCTGAGGACTGGTAGAGTTGAAGAATCTTTAGAGGATTGGAGATTTGATGACCTTCCTGAAACATGGAAAATATGTTGTTTGGGGGAGTTGTGTGATTATGGGGATTGTATTAATGTTAATACTGAAGATATAGCAGAAGACGCATGGATTCTTGACCTTGAAGATATAGAAAAAGATACCGGCACGGTCTTAAAGAAAGTGACAAAGGATCAACGAAATTCAGTTAGTACAAAGCACAAATTTCATTCGGGACAAGTATTGTATAGTAAACTGCGCCCATACCTCAATAAGGTGGTTTTATCAGATGCTGACGGATACTGCACTTCTGAAATTCTTCCTTTAGAATTTAAAAATTGTGTGCTTCCTGAATATGCTCGATATTATTTAATGTCGGGTACATTTATTGCTTACGCTAACCATTGCTCCTACGGTGTAAAAATGCCTCGTTTAGGAACAACAGATGGGAAAAAAGCTATTTTTTCATTACCGCCATTGTCAGAACAAAAACGTATTGTAGAAACAATAGACTTTTGCTTTGTGCAGTTGAATAAAATTTCAGAAGCACTTGCTTAACATACAGCCGCCCTCATTTGAGGACGGCTTAATTCTTTTACCAAGTTACAATTTTATCTACAAGTTCCTGCTGTTCGCTGGCAGTTCTACGAAGATATATGCGTGTAGTTTCAATACTTTCGTGTCCCATAAGATCGGCAAGCAAAGCAATATCATTGTACTTCTCGAGAAAATTCTTTGCATATCTGTGGCGGAATGAATGTGGGTAAACCACCTTTTTGTCAAGTCCATATTTCTCGGCATAGTTTTTAAGTTGCTGAGAAATTCCTCTTGTGGTAATTCTTTCTCCATATCTGTTAAGAAACAAATAGCCAGAGGAACGGTGCGATTCCTCCAGCCATTCAAGAGTTTCCATTTTTAACTTTTGTGGTATGTATAATCGTCGTAGTTTACCACCCTTTGTGTATAGGTCAAAATATCCAATTTCTATATGCTCAATCTTAATTTGAATCAGCTCGCTTACTCTTGCCCCTGTAGCTGCTAAATACCAAACTACAAAATACCATTCCATATTACTATCCTTTTTGAGCTGCTTCTTAAGAAAATTGTAATCTGCATTGCTGATAACATGTTCTAAGAAGTTTTTTTGCTGCACTTTTACAGCTTTTATCTGTAAGTGCTGTTCTTCTGAATATTCCAAATACTTGTTTATTGCCTGTATACGTAGATTTACCGTTTTTGGCTTAAAGAATTCCATCAAATACCCTTTGTAGGCAAGCAGATTTTCTTTGCTAACAACATCGTAATTCGCATTGAAATAATTCACTGTCCATAGATACGATGTTATCGTATTTTCTGATAAATTTTCCTTTCTCAAGTATTCTTCAAATGTTATTTTTGTCTCCATAAAAAGACACCTCCGATATAATATTTTTACGAGAAATTCGCTCTAATATTATATCGAAGATGTTTACACTCCTCTTATTATGAGAAGCTACCTGACGAGAAAATAAATTGCATTGATAAGCAACTTCCTTTTGAACTTCCTGACGGTTGGAAATGGTGCAATTTATCAATGATTGGTACAACAAATATTGGTCTTACGTATCGTCCTGCCGATATTGATACTCAAGGCATTATAGTTTTGCGTTCTTGCAATATTGTAAATGATCGAATCAATCGTACCGATTTAGTGCGTGTAAAGACTTCAATCAGAGAGAATCAATTTGTTCAAAAAGATGATATTTTAATATGTGCCAGAAATGGCAGCCGTTCTCTTGTAGGAAAATGTGCTTTAATTCCTGAACTTGCTGAAAAAGTATCATTTGGAGCTTTTATGGCAGTATACAGGACACCATATTTTAGTTATATTGTACATTTTCTACGTTCCAATTTCTTCAGAAGTGTATTTGATGACAGTAATTCTACAGCAATCAATCAGCTCACTCAAGATATGCTTAAGAGAGCTGTTGTTCCACTTCCACCATTAGCAGAGCAGTTAAGAATTGTAGATAAAATAACTGAATTGTTTGAAAGATTAAATTGTATTGAAGAGAGTCTCAATTGAGACTCTCTTCAATTACAGCAAAGCGACTAAATGCAGTGCATATTGCATTTTCAATGTGTTCCTGCTCAGATAACGGAGGAACTGCGATGAGCATTTCCTTTAATGTAAGCGGCTTTAATTCCTTTTGATTTGTTGAACCTTCGCCTTTCTTTTCAAGTTCGCTTTGATGAGCTTTCATGAACGCATATAGGTAATGTGAGCTGATGCAACTAAAACTACGAATTACCGTAACATGAGAATCAGGAACGATTGATAGACATGTAGTATTATCGGTATATCTATAAATTCCGACTCGTCCAAGAGTTCCTGTTCCTGTAGAGTTGATTACCACATCACCATCTTGCATATATTCATCAGACGGATAATGCTTTAAGGTGGTTTCATCGAGATACTGTGCTAAACTTACATCAATACCGTTGTATTTTGTGTTACATTTTTGAGCGAATACAAGAACAGTGCTATTTACTGTATACTTTGGAGACTTTCCACGGCGAATTTCTTTGATACAGCAGTTTTCTAATCGCATCCAAGTCCAAGTGTCAGGAATATCATACGGTATTTCTTCGTTAATACAGAATACTTCGCCATTAATCTTCTCATAATAAGAGTTATCATCACCTTTAAAGATAACAGATTCTTTCTTATCACGCTTGATTTTGCCTTGCTTAATCAGTTCTTCTTTCTCTGTACGAATACGCTCCAATAGCACAGACGCTGGCTCATCATTTGGGTCTTGTGGAACAAGTTTACCACGAATGGCAAGGTCTAAAATTTTTGTTTTAGCTGTAATAATAATTTTTTGCAAATCTATTTTTTCTTGTTCAAGCGCTTCTACAATTTTTAAGGATTCGTAAACATTATTACCAATTCTATCTTGTTCTTGAGTTGGCGGAACAGGAACAAATACATTAAGTATATTTGCTACTGATAATCCGGGTTGTGCTGCTCCAGTTGCATAATTATTAAGCCGTAGAGCTTCTAAGATATAGTTACTCCATTTAAAATCAATTCCATCAAACAGAGTTGTGACTACTGCATGTTCTGTGGCATAGAACTTTCCGATTGCGATATTAATATTTCCGCACAAAGCCCCCTGTCTTCCAACAATACTGAAAATTCCATCTTGATTATATTCATCTACATATCCCCTTACACCGTTTCCTCCAAAGCAAGGATAACTTCCTTCAAAAGGTTCTGATTTTATTTGATCAGTTGATTTGGACTTTCCTGCTGACATCATGCAAATATCTCTTAACCTTGCCCAAGCCCACCCCTCCGGCACTTCAAATGGTATCTCATCCTCAATACATTTTATAGTTCCATCCTGAAACTTCTCATAATGCAAATTATCCTCACCTTTAAAGATAATTGTATCATTCTTAATATCCTTTTTCTTGAGCTTACCTTCCTTGAGCATCTGCTGCTTCTGCTCTCTGATACGTTCCAACAATACCTCCGCTGGTTCATCATTTGGATCCTGTGGAACAAGTTTGCCTCGAATAGCAAGATCAAGTATTTTTTGTCTTAATGCTTTTGTATCCATTACTCCTCCACTTCTCCAATCAATTGTTCTAATTCTGAGACTGCTTTGGCAATATTCTGAGATTTTTCTTTAATCTGATCTAATAATTCCGCAAGTGTATAATTATCTGTATCAGATTCTGTCTTCATCCATGTAATATCCAGGCTAGTCTTATCTCTTGCAAGGATATCCTGAATTGAGAACTTACGCCATCTTCCATTTGGATTTTCTTCACTATATGTTTCTTTTCGCTTGCTTATGTCTCCATCTGCATAGCATGCTATAAAGTCATCAAAGTGCTCTGGCTTCAAAGGATTAGTTTTTCCAAATGATGGCATATCATTTCTAAGATCATAAATCCAGACTTCTTTTGTATTTCCCTTATCTGTTTTTCCACGAGTAAAGAAAAGTACATTTGTCTTAACACCCTGCGCATAGAATATTCCGGTAGGAAGACGCAGAATTGTATGTAAATTGCATTTATCTAATAAATCCAATCTAATTTTCTCGCCATCGCCATCTGCAAATAACACATTATCAGGCAATACAACAGCAGCTCTCGCTTTTCCGTTGTTTTTTAAACTTCGATAAATATGCTGTAAAAAGTTTAACTGTTTGTTACTTGTAGGATAAGTAAAATCATCACGTGTAGCACGTTCTCCGCCTTTCTTAGTTCCAAATGGTGGATTTGTCAGAACCAAATCGTAATCATGCATTGATTTTCCTATATTTGAAAGCGTATCGCCTAATGTAATAGGAGCTTCGATATCATGGAGCATAGCATTCATCAATGCCAACCGGTGTGTATCATGTACAAGCTCACAGCCTGTAAATGCTTCCTCCCTCTCAAATCTTGCCAAATCTGCATCTTCAATGTCAAAAAAATTATCTGTATGTTCTGATACATACTGATGAGCAGCAATCATAAAACCAAATGTTCCACAAGCAGGATCATTACATCTTTCCCCAACTTGCGGTTTCATAAGTTTTGTCATAACATCAATCAAAACACGTGGAGTAAAATACTGCCCTGCACCTGATTTCTTTTCATTAGCGTTCTTCTCAAGTAAACCTTCATACAGATTTCCAAGTCCTTCTTCTCTTGCAGAATACCAATCAAGACTATCTATCGTGGCTATAATTTTCTCAAGATTCTTAGGCTCGTCAATATTTGTTGCTGCCCCCTGATATATTTCACGAATTCTGCCTGTACCATTATCCCCAAGTTCTGATAACAATTCCTTGTAAAACTTTTTCAGTTCTACCCCACTTTTAACTTTCAATTCATCCCAACGATATTTCTCTGGAATCTGTCCTTCTGTTCCAGTTTCCTTCGCCATCTTCAAAAATAAAATATATGTTAACTCTGTAACATACTGATGATATGTGATGCCATCATCCCTTAATACATTACATAAATTCCATAATTTTGATACAATTTCTTGTGTTGTCATGCAACATTTCCTCCGTCATCATACAAATATTCATTTAATTCAAGCACAATGCTTTCAAGGTTATTCTGAAATACTTTATTTATCTTATTAAAACCTCCATAGCTTGCAAATCTGCTGTCTTCATCAAATACCTTAATATTCATTACAGATTCTCCTAGCAAATATTTTTCAATGCGGGATATCCAGCTCTGTTCCTGCTTTGAGAAATTATGCTTTTTTCTAAGTTTCTCAACAGCTCTGTGAATACGTGCTTCATGACTAATAAGCGTTGAGCCAATTGCATAGCGTCGAATCAAACTTATAATATCTGCCATTATCTCTTCATTAGTTAATTCATAAAGTGCAGTATTCAACTGCTGTGTAGTAAATCCTTCTCTATCGAGTGTTAACCTTAAATCCTTCAAATCTTTTCTTGTCAAATCCTTTGGTCTGGTACAGATAATATTCAATGCTGCAATTTCATTACGATTATTCTGAATATAACGTGAAAATGCATTCAGATAATCTTCCGGTTTTTCTGCATTTCCATATCCACGTGAATGTTCTGTCAATATATCCTCTGCATCAGAAACCACAACAGAACGAGAACCATTTGCTTTCGTCTCTTGCAGCATTTTGAATACATCACGGTATTTAAGCAGACTATTCTTAGCTTCCTGAACATCTGACTTTTTAATTTCCATAATAAACTGTGATGGGTCTTTTCCATCAGTCATACTAATAAAATAATCCATCGCTTTAGGCGACATATTTCGTTTCTTTCTCTGTAATTTAGCAATTATCTGATTAATCTGCTGTTCTACCTGTTTATCATCATCAATTTCAGACAGCCCATCCAATAATTGAGTAAAGCTTGTTGCAGGATTAACCACTACCGGTTTCATAGTATTCACATCATTCAAAGAATCATATACCCCCACAGGATCATATATTTCAAAATGTGTCTTATGAATTTTCTGACATAATCTGGTAGCACGTCCCAACATCTGTTCAAATAAAATACGTGATTTCACCCTACGCATAAACACTAAATTTGTAATTTCAGGTACATCAATTCCTGTAGTCAACAAGTCTACTGTTACTGCAATACTTGGATAATTCTCGTTCTTAAAGCGTTTGATAGCCTCCTGCACTTTCTTAGGATTTCCGCCTCCGACGCTACCTGTTATCTTCATAATAGCCTCATTAGAGACTCCATATTCCGAATAAATATCTCTCAAAATTGATACAATCATATCTGCATGTTGGTCATCAACTGCATATATTAGAGTTTTTCCCTGTTCTTCTGGATTCTCAGGATCAATATCACGAGCAATTTCACTTAAAACTGTCTTATTAAAATTCTCTGTAATAACCTGTCGATTAAACTGTTCAATATCAAAATCTAATTCATCATCCAACAACTCACTATTTGTAATTTCACCTGTCACAGGATCATAAATCATAACTGTATCACCCGATTTGTAGTGAATTCCACCTGTACTGAGTTTTGTTTCCAAATGATGAGGAGCATCATGATCTACTAAATATCCTTCTATAACAGCTTCTCTATATGTATATTTAAATACTGGTTGTCCAAAAATTTCTGTCGTCTGAAGTGCCGGTGTTGCCGTAAGTGCAATCTTCACCGCATCAAAATATTCAATTACACTTCGATATTTACTTTGATAATCTCTCTGGTCACGATACAAAATTTCGGTGTCACCCATTTCCTTATCAAGAATATATCCACGGTGTGCTTCATCAATGATAACCAGATCATAATCTGTAACAGCCGGCATAGTTTCTCCGTCATTATATAAAATACGCTTAACCATACTCTGAACAGTGGCTACCTGTATTCTGGTTTCTTTATCAATATTTTTATCTTCAAGTCCCTTGATATTATATATCTCATCAAGTGTCATTAAGTCTTCCAATTTAACTTCCTTGAATACATCTGATGCCTGTTCTCCAAGGGAAGTCCGATCAACAAGAAACAATATGCGCTTGAATCGGTTCGTTTTTAAAAAGCGATAAATCATACCTAATACTGTACGAGTCTTTCCTGTTCCTGTCGCCATAGCTAAAAGGATATTCTTTTTTCCTTCAATAACTGACTGTTCTGCCGCTTTTATCGCATTTAACTGATATTCACGCAGATTTAGCCCATTAGGGTCTGTAAGAAAATCATATGGTAATGCCTTCAATGCTGAATTACCCTCTTGAGAATTTTTCTCCAGCAATTCTACCATTCCCATAGGACTAATCCAACCATGAAGAGCTGTCGGATTATTTGCAGGGCTTCTCAAATCTAAAAACCATATTCCTGACTTTGTTTCAAGCTGCTTTAGATATGGTCTTCCGTTGGTAACAAAAGTAAATGGTACTTTATATTCACCCCATTCTCCAATCTGATACTCTGAATCTTCCTTACGAATATTACGCGGATATTCTTTTCCCTGATAATCAATAACAGATGGAATATCCTTATGTATTGCTTTTGCCTCGATGACACCTATCAACTTAGTGTCAACAAATAATGCATAGTCTACACGTCCGCTCTGTCCTACTGAAGAATTTGTCGGCCATTCAGCAATAGCCATATTATGTCCTTTTGCCGGACGAGTTCCTTTAGAATAACGAAGATTTTCTGTATCTGCCTCCCAGCCTACTTGACGCAATTGTTCATCAATAATATATCTTGTTTCAGCTTCTGATTTAGGTCTCTGACTTGCCATTTTACCAGCCTGCTTCTGACGCTCTGATTTAGAAATAGCTCCTGCTGTGCTTGCTTTTTGTTCTGCCTGTTTTGTAAGTTCTTCTGCCTGTCTCTCTTCTGCAGCTTTCTCTTCCTGTGTAACCGAAACTCTCTTATTTTCTAATTCAGGCATAATAAAATCATGATGCTGATAATTCCAATCGCCATAAGTCTGCATAAACCATTCGCAAAGACTATAAGCCATTTCAAGCAGAATTTTACATTCTGATTCAGAATCATAATTCTCATGCACAGCTTTATTTCTGGCTTTTCTAAGTGCATGTAAAATATCCGTTAAATCTTTTGTTAGCAAACCCTCTCTTTGAAGAGTATCTATTCTTGTAACTGCTGTATTATCATATGGTAATTGGATTCTGTCGTAAGTAAACATTAAATTAACAATGCTCTCCCCTATCATTCCCAATTTCATAAGACATGAATTAGGATCAGAAAAGCAATACCTTTCAGCCTGACAACCAAACGTTGATAAAACAGGAAACTCTGTTTGTAAAAAGTCAAAATTAGATTTCATAAGAGTTTGCCACCTCCTCGTTCTGTTTCTGCATCATCCATAGAATAATCAATAATATCATCTATCTGGCAATGGAGAATACTACATATCCTAATTAACACTTCCAATCTGACAAATTGATTTTTTCCCATTTTAGCCATAGCATTGGTACTTATACCGCTCTTATGTACCAATTGCGTTTTGCTGATTTTTTTATCTATTAACAGCTTCCAAAGCTTATCATAACTTACTGTCAATGTAATATTCTCCTATCCACCACAATATTCACTTAACTTCTCATAATATAATATTATATCATGCATACTGATATTTTTTCAATCTCAACTTGAGTTTCTCAAGCACTCCAGAGCACTCTATTACATCATCTTTTTTTGATTAAATATTCTTTGTCTTTATCTCTCATAAAATCCCGTTCCTCACCAATCCGACATCTGTCTGTCCTATTCTCCTCAGTTGGAATATTCTCATTCCTTTTACCATGATTGACTTTCCATTCCTCAACTTCTTTCATATAATCAGCATATTCACCTTTAGCCAAATAATAAGCACTGTAAAAATCCCTTACATTATCATAACCATGTCGTTGCACAATAAATGACAAATAACGTGTTTAAATCTGTCGTCTTTTACAGAAAACTCTTTTTTCTCATAGACCTCGCCTTTTCTGATAATCTTACAGACATTACAGATGTTACCACTTTCATCCAATATCTCTTTCTTAGTACGCACATGCTTTCCATTCTCATCATAAAACATATTTCTTGATGCTACCTTTACAACTGGCTTTTCCAGCTTTGTCCTCTCTGCAAATATCAGATGGATATGAAAGTTAGTTTTTCTCTTGTTGTGATGCAGAGCTGCATAGCATTCCACACCATACTTTTTCTTGAAATCCGTAGCAAAATGTTTGATAAGGTAATCATGCTCATAATGATACAAGCCTTCTGGTAATGCTATAATCAGTTCCCTTGCCTCAATACATTTTCCTATCGTCCCACTTTTGGTAAATTCTTCTCTGTTGCATTTCGCAAGATCTTTCCAAAAAGAACGAAGTGGCTGTGTCGCATATATGGCATATAGATTTTCCTGTTTAACTGTACTTGTTATATAATCAATTCTCCCCCATGACATTATGGAATTCTTTTTCAATACTTCTCATAAGCTCGCACAATTCTGTATTCATCTCTACTTTGAATGGATGATTTTTGAAATCATGCAATCTGTTTACATCTACATTCCGGATCGTCTCCATAATATCGCCTTTCTTGAACACATCAAATCAGCCCTTCAAAACGTCTTAATAAAAATCCGTTTTAGAGGTATAAAAAAAGACCCCCACTTTCAATTTATCTTGAAAATGAACGGTCTTTCACGTTTCTTTTATTCTGTTGAATGATGAAAATATTACTTTGCCTTTGATGTGTTTCCGAAGCCGCAGTCCAATACCACAGACACGTTTACCCAATCAGAATTTGCCTTTTTGTACATTTTCCGGTCACTCTGGTCGAACCTGAAAAACCTCTCAAAATGCCGGAAGTCGAGAGGTTTTACAAATCTGTCCGATGTAGTGCAACTATTGTCTCTATATGAAACGTCGAAGGAAACATATCGACACAACAGACCTTTTTCACTTCATATCCTCTCGCCTGTAAAACTTCCAGATCTCTTGCCAGACTGGTCGGCTTGCAGGAAATATAAACCATCTGAGGCACATTGTAACGGATGATTTTTTCCAAAGCTTTTGGATTGATTCCGTCCCTTGGTGGATCAAGTACAATATAATCCGGCTTTTCTTCAATGCTGTCAATGACTTTGAGCACATCCCCTGCGATAAACTCGCAGTTATGTAAACCATTTAACTGTGCATTCTCTTTGGCAGCTTCCACTGCTTCCTCAATGATCTCCACACCGATCACTTTTTTAGCTACCGGAGAAAGCATCTGTGCGATCGTTCCGGTTCCGGAATACAGATCGAATACAATTTTACCATGCTCCGCAATATCTGCGTCTGTTCCGCTTGGAAGTGCATCTCCGATAAACTCTCTGGCAGTCTGATATAGCACCTCTGCACCCAGGGAATTTGTCTGAAAAAAAGAAAATGGTGTTATCTTAAAGCGAAGCCCTAACAATTCCTCGTAAAAGAAATCCTGTCCATATAAAACATCCGTGCCTTCATTCGTCACGGTATCTGCCACATTGTCATTTCTCGTATGCAGAATACCTGTCATGATACCTTTGTAATCTGCCGCAAGAAGAGCAGCTTTCCAGCCCTCTAATAATTCCTCTTCCGTTCCTGCAAATGCGTTTTCCTGTGCATTGTTCAACGTACTTTCAACTTCATCCATCTGTGCTCCGGCAATCCCCGGAAAATCCGTCTGCGTTGTAGTCACCAGATCTACTAATATTTCCCCTGTTTTGACTGCCTTACGGACAAGCAGATGTCTTAAATATCCGGTGTGACGCAGTTTATGGTAATAGGTGATATTTTTTTCACGAAAATAAGCAAGTGTGACAGACAGGATCTTTCTGAAATCCTCATCCACGATCTGGCAGTTTTCCACCGTCACAATATCATAAAAGCTTCCACGCTTATGCATTCCAAGTGCTAACGGTCCATCCTTAAATTCATCCCCAAAGGAAAATTCCATTTTATTGCGGTATCCGGTCTGCCTTGGACTTTCCTTGATTCCCAGAAACTGGTAATCCCGGTTTTCCTGATCGATCACATCATCCATTAATTTTTTTACCTGTTCTGCTTTCATCTCAAGCTGCCTGTCGTATGGAAGTGTCTGATAAGTACATCCTCCACATTCCCCGGCATGGACACATCCTGTTTTGTCCCCTTCCAGCGGTGACTTTTCCAATACCTCTAAAAGTCTGCCCTCTGCCTTTCCTTTGCGGATTTTATTGATGGAAGCAGACACTCTCTGTCCCGGTATCGTATTTTTTACAATAACCTGTCTGCCATCCTCTGTTCTGATAATTCCCTTATTTGGAAAGTCTACGCGCTCGATCACGCCTTCTATGATTTGTCCTTTTTTCATAAATTCCTCACATTTTTATTTCATCAACTATAAAATAGTCCATGATTCCATTGACATTTTATTAACTTCACAGTTTTCTATTTCTTTTATCTGTTACACAAGAAAAAAGGGCTGCATCCGCAGCCCTCCAGATTATTTTTATTCTTCTTCTTTTTTCTCTGCTGGTTTTGCCGGCTCTTCTTCGTCCTCTTCATCTTCGAAGAAATCGTCATCATAATCATCTTCAAAATCGTCTTCAAAATCTTCCAGATAATCTGGTGTAAAGAAACGATATACGCCATATACTGCTGCTGCAACTGCTGCAATAATACCGATGATTGCAAAAATCCATACAACCTTTGATGTTTTCTTTTCTTCTGCTTCTTTTTTGTTTAATAATTCATTCAACTTTGTCATATTGATCAGATCCTCTTTCTTATTGAGTAAGTCGTTTAACTTTGTCGCATTGATGAAATCTTCCACCTTGTTCATAGTGTTCCGCTCCTTCTCTTATTTATACTTTTATAGGATATGCAAAACCTAAACGCAATACACACCAGAAAAATCTATGTGCACCGCTCATTGCTTACGCCCATTATACCATATCCTTTACTTTTCGAATATAAAAAATTTGCATTTTTCAAAAATTTTATATTTTTTTTAGAGTTTCGGATACACAGACTTCCATGCTCCCGGACAGAATCAGATACGCTTTAATTTTGCAAAAGATGCAAACATTTTTTTCACACCATATCCTTCGAAATCCACGGTCACCTCGTAATCTCTTCCGCCATCCATAATGTTTTTCACAACTCCTCTGCCAAACTTGATATGCGATACGGCGTCCCCGATGCCATAGTCAAGCTCTGACTTTACAACACCCTTTGTGACAAGTGCCTTTGCCTGCATGCTCTGTCCGGATGGCTGCTGGCGCAGTGTTGTTCTTTTCGGTCGTGCAGTTGTCTGATTCTGTAAAAAAGATGGAAAACTGCTCTCTTTTCCAAAAGAAGATCCTCTTGCAGATTCCGGCTTTCTAAGTTCACTGTCCAACAGCTCAGACGGGATCTCCCGAACAAACCGCGATACTCTATTATATTGCGTTTCGCCACGGATCATACGCTGTCTTGCACAGGTGATCGTAAGTTCTTCTTTGGCTCTTGTGATACCCACATAAGCCAGACGCCGCTCCTCTTCGAGATCCTCAGAAGAACTGTCCGAAGTGATGGACATATAACTCGGGAACAATCCATCCTCCATTCCGGCAAGGTAAACTTTCGGGAACTCCAGACCTTTTGCGCTATGTAATGTCATTAAAACAACATAATCACTGCCCTCATCGAGACTGTCGATGTCTGCAACCAGTGCCACTTCCTCTAAAAAGCCACTGAGTGTCGGATGTTCCTCGCCTTCCTCGTAAGCAACCACTTTACTGATCAACTCATCGATATTCTCAATTCGCGCCTTTGCCTCTTCGGTATCTTCCGCTTCCAATTCTTTCACATACCCGGTTTCGTCTATAATCTCCTGCAAAAGTTCAGAAACGCTGATAATCTCTACTTTACTGCGCATCACCTGAATAAAATTCACAAATGGCTTGATCTTTGCTGCACTCTTACCGAGTGTTGGAATATCGTCTGCCATTTTTAGTGCATTATAAAAACTGATATCTGCCGTCGCCGCATAATCTGCCACACGGTTTAAGGTTGTTGCACCGATTCCACGTTTTGGCACATTGATAATTCTGCGGACAGCAAGATCATCTCTTGCATTATCGATTGTTTTTAAATAGGCAAGCAGGTCTTTGATCTCTTTTCTTGCATAGAAGTTCACGCCGCCGACAATCTTATACGGAATATTGGATACAATAAATTTTTCCTCAAAAAGACGGGACTGTGCGTTTGTGCGGTAGAGAACAGCACAGTCACCGTAATGATATCTGCCGTCCTTCACACAGGCATTGATATCCTTTGCGACATACTCTGCCTCTTCATAGCCTGTCTCAAACTGCTTGAAACCGATTTTTTTCCCCGCTTCATTGTCTGTCCAGAGTGTCTTTCTTTTTCGTCCCATATTGTTGGAGATCACCCCATTTGCAGCATTTAAAATATTCTGTGTAGAACGGTAATTCTGTTCCAGTTTTATCGTCACTGCCTCCGGAAAATGTTTTTCAAAGTTCAGGATATTATAAATATTCGCACCGCGGAACTTATAGATAGACTGGTCATCATCACCAACGACACACAGGTTCTTATACTTTCTTGCAAGAATACTGATCAGTTCAAACTGTGCCGTATTCGTATCCTGATACTCGTCCACCATAATATAGCGAAAACGTTCCTGATAGTAGTCTAACACCTGGGCATCCGTTTTAAACAATTCAACCGTCTTTACGATCAGATCATCAAAATCAAGTGCATTATTCCGCCGCAGTGCATCCTGATACTCTCTGTAGATCTCTGCCTGTTTCCGTTTCGCAAAATCCCCGGAAGCGACCGCCCGGAGAGAAAATTCCTGTGGATCTACCAGTTCATCTTTTGCCTTGGAAATCGCAGCAAGCAGACTCCGCTCTTTGTAAATCTTGGTATCCACATTCAGACGCTTACAGATATCCTTCATCAGTGTTTTCTGGTCATCGGAATCATAAATTGTGAAATTAGTATCAAACCCGATACGGTCAATATGGCGTCTTAAAATGCGCACACAGGTAGAATGGAACGTTGATACCCAGATGCTCTCAGAGCCATATCCCACAAGCTGGTCGATCCTCTCACGCATCTCACCTGCTGCTTTGTTCGTAAAGGTGATCGCCATAATATTGTATGGATTCACGCCCTTTTCTTCGATCAGATAAGCGGTTCGATGTGTCAGAACCCTCGTTTTTCCGGAACCTGCACCCGCCAAGATCAAAACCGGTCCCTCCGTGTGAAATACCGCTTCTCTCTGCTGTTCGTTCAATGTATCATAAATACTCATAGAAATCTCCATTTCCGTTGTTGTTTGTAATATTCAATCCCTTTTTTATTACAATATCATATTCCCATCTATTGTAACACATTATCCCTGCTTATGAACAGTAAAATCGAACATATTTTCTTTTTTTAACAATAAAAAATAACCGTCCAGCTCCTGAGAAAAGTTGACGGTTATTTTAACATTGATTTTTCGCCGGAGTAGATAGCTCACACCTATCTATCGGCTTTCTTGTTAAGTGCATTATATGACAAACATATATTTTTGTCAAATACACCCGTCTCTTTTTTTACCTTTGCGTCAGAAAAAATCTACGACCGTCCACATTCAAATTCATACAATTAAATTCAATTGTATCTTGTCATCTAGTTTTCAATACTATATAATCTAATGTAGAGAATACGATTGAACTAGTAAGAGTAAAAGCAGGTAAAAAAATGAATACAAAACAATTTTTAAGTGATATATTAGATGAATTTAACAAAATCGACTATGTAAAACCGGAAGATATCCCGAATATCGATCTTTACATGGATCAGGTGACAACATTTATGGATTCCCAGCTTGCCACATCCAAGCGGCATGAGGACGATAAGATCCTGACTAAGACCATGATCAACAATTATGCAAAAAACGATCTTCTTCCTCCACCTGAAAAGAAAAAATATTCCAAAGAACATGTGCTGACTTTGATCTTTATCTACTATTTTAAAAGTATCTTAAGCATCAGTGACATCCAGAGTATCTTAAATCCGATCACGGACAGATATTTTGGAAAAGGCAGCTCCGAGATGAGTCTTGAGGATATCTATAAAGAAGTGTTCGGTCTGGAGCATCAGGAAACCTTAAATATCATGAAAGACCTTGCAAAGAAGTTTAACACCTCCATGAAAACTTTTGAGGGCATGGAAGGTGAGGATGCAGAGCTTTTACGGACATTCAGTTTTATCTGCATGTTAAGCTATGATGTCTACCTGAAAAAAACAATTATCGAGCGCATTGTCGATCAGATGCTGCACGAAGAAAAAGATCCTTCCAAAAAAGAAAAATAAAACCCGGTGCTGAATGGAACACTGTCTATACCAGACATGATCCGTGCAGCTCCGGGTTTTTCTTTTTTTCCGGGTTTTTCTATTCTGTTTTACGCTTCGTTTGTCTCTGATGCAGCCATTCTGGCAAATACCATGTCATATCCGTCATTCCCATAATTCAAAGAACGGTTTACACGGCTGATGGTCGCTGTGGAAGCACCTGTTTTCTCTGCAATATCAAGATATGTTTTCTGGTCGCGCAGCATCTTGGCAACCTCAAATCGCTGTGATAAGGAAAGCAGTTCATTCACAGTGCAGACATCTTCAAAAAAAGTATAACATTCTTCTCTGTTTTCCAGGCTTAAAATCGCATCAAAAAGATGGTCTACTGCCTCGGTCCTTAGTTTCTTGCTCATTTTACCTTCTCCTTCTCATAAATCAAAATGATATCATCTTTTACTATAATCAGAAACTTCCAATCTACTCACATTTTATCATAGTAAAGTTTTAAAGTAAATATCTGTTTTACACACTAAAGTGTTACAGATGCAAATTCTATAATAGTCGAATCCAGTTAAAAAAGCAACACTTATTTTCATATTAACTATAACTTTAATTTATACCTGACGGCATCCTGTTATTCTCCCAGAAAAACAGCCAGAAAAGCAATCAGACGCTCCATCTCCTGCTGGGTTCCGATGCTGATACGCAGATAATTGCTAATTCTCGGCTTGGAAAAATAGCGCACGAAAATGTTATGCTCCCGGAGTGCTTCAAATATTTCTTTTGCAGGAACTCTTTCATGTGTTGCAAAAATAAAGTTGCTCATGGAATCTCCAAAAGAAAATCCGAGTTTTTTCAATTCCTGCTTCGTCCACTCCCTTGTAGTGATGACTTTCGCACAGGTTTCCTCAAAATACTCCCTGTCCCTGATCGCCTGCACACCAAGTACAAGCGCTGTCTGATTGAGCGTGTAGGAATTGAAAGAATATTTCACATCATTGATATACCGGATCAGCTTTTCATTTCCCATCGCAAACCCAAGCCGCATACCTGCCAGGGAACGCGATTTTGAAAAGGTCTGTACCACGAGAAGATTGTCATATTTTTCGATCAGAGGCAGCGCAGACTCCCCGCCAAAATCAATGTATGCCTCATCCACAACTACGATCACATCGCGGTTGTGTGCAATGATATCCTCGATCTCTGAAAGCGGCATGAGGATTCCGGTCGGTGCATTCGGATTTGGGAACACCACGCCGCCGTTTTCCCCATAATAGTCCTCTTTTCTGATCTGAAAATCATCATCTAACGCTTTTGTCTCAAATGGGATTCGAAGCATATTTGCCCACACATCATAAAAAGAATAGGTGATATCCGGAAACAGGATCGGCTTTTTGCTGTTAAAAAATGTCATAAATATCATGGCAAGCACATCATCCGAACCGACACCGGTAAACACCTGACTGCTCCTGATTCCATAATAATCTGCGATCGCATCGACTAACACTTTACAGGTCGGTTCCGGATAAAGTCTCAATTTGTCCGTATCAAAGTTCTTCAAAGCCTCTACTACGCCCGGTGCAGGCGGATATGGGTTTTCGTTGGTATTCAATTTGATCATGTCCGGCTGGTTTGGCTGCTCTCCCGGAACATACGGTTCCACTGTCCTTACATATTCTTCCCAGTTACTCATAAATTTTACTCTCTCCACTCTCTCGATTTTCCTGATATATTTCACAAATTCATTACAATCTGCTCATTTCATTCTGTATACAATCCGTAATCTTCTGCCAGTTTTTCAAACGCAGTCAGGGCATTTTTCACCGTCTCATGGGAAACACAGTAAGCAAGACGGACATAGCCTGCACATCCGAATGCGCTGCCCTTTACCATGATGATATTGTATTTTTTACCTGCTGCAACAAATTTTTCTTCGTCTGCATCCGGAGATTTTACCCACATATAAAAAGCGCCTTCCGGTTTGATGCAGTGAAAACCTAGCTTTTGCAGTCCTTCGTATAACATCTTTCTGTTTTCATCATAAAATGCCAGATTCGTTTTCTCATCCAGACATTTTGCAACTGCTTTCTGAAGCAGGGATGGCGCATTCACAAAGCCGAGGGTACGGTTGGATACAACAATACCGTCAATGACCTGATCTGCATTCTCCACCTCATCCGGAACAACCACATATCCGATACGTTCACCCGGAAGGGAAAGAGATTTGCTGAAGGAATAACCCACAATGGTATTCCGGTAATACTTTGTGAGGAAATCCTCCTGATTTCCATCGTAGACAAGTTCACGGTAAGGCTCATCGGAAATCAGATAAATTTCGTGTCCAATCTCTTTTTCCCTCTTTTCCAGAATCTCAGCCATCTTTTTCATGGTTTCTTCATGATAGATCACACCTGTCGGATTGTTTGGTGTGTTCACGATCACTGCCTTGGTCTTTTCATTGATCGCTTTTTCAAATGCCATCAGATCTGGCTGGAATGTTTCAAAATCCGGTGCCACCTCCACGACTTCCGCATCAAAATTGGCTGCATAACTCTTGTACTCACCGAAATATGGGGCAAACACGATCACCTCGTCACCCGGATCTAAGATTGTTTTAAAAATAATGTTCAATCCTCCCGCTGCTCCCACTGTCATCACAATATTATGGGAAGTAAATGCAGTTCCAAAACGCTTGTTTAAGTTCTCTGCAACCGCCTGACGAACATCCGGGTAACCGGCGTTGTCCATATATCCATGTAAAACCAGCGGATCGGTCTCATCCACCAGTTGCTTAATTGCCTCGTTCAATGCTGCCGGAGCCGGTGTTGCAGGATTCCCCAATGAAAAATCATACACGTTCTCTCTTCCCACCCTGGCGGCAAGTTCATTTCCCTCTACAAACATTGCACGGATTGCAGAACTTCCCTGCAATGCCTTCTGTATTTTCTGTGAAATCATATTCTCTTCCTCACTGTTTTCTTACTCTCGAATGTTTTTCCTGCTGTCTGCACCATATATGTACAGATCTACGGAACAATTATTACTTTACAACAATACTGTATGAAAGTAAATAGATAAAAAAAGAAAACTGCCACAGGACATTTTCCTTACGGATACTGCCCCGGACAGTTTTTGTTTATTAAAAATACTCCCCTGTATTTTTATGCATTGACGGTATCTACGAACTTCTGGAACGCTTTTCTGCCTTCCTCTGTGCACTTGTAAACACCTGCGTCCAATAAAACTTCTTTGAACACAAGACCGATTTCTGTCTGAATGATCTCATGTAATTTTTCCGGTGTAATCTCACCTTCCAAGCCGCTTCCCGCCGTAAATCCATACTTCGGCAGAAATTCCTCCACCCAGTCTGCATGTTTTGCAAGAACTTCATCCTCACGGATTTCTGCGCCGTCTAAGATTGCCTGCTCTAATGCAGCCATCTCATCTTTTAATCTGGCTGGAAGCACTGCAAGTCCCATAACCTCGATCAGACCAATGTTTTCCTTTTTGATATGATGAAGTTTTGCATGTGGATGGTAAACACCCAGCGGATGCTCCTCCGTCGTGATATTATTGCGGAGTACAAGATCTAACTCATAATCATTGCCGCGTTTTCTTGCGATAGGAGTGATCGTGTTGTGTGGTTCGCCCTCTGTCTCTGCAAAAATAAATGCATCTTCATCCGTATAACCTCTCCATGCAAGTAAAATCTTATCTGCTAGTTCGATCAGGCGCTCTTTTTGTGGTGCGCTGATACGGATCACGGACATTGGCCATTTTACGATTCCGGCTTTCACATCCTCAAATCCTTTGAAGGTCAGCTCTTTTTCGACCGGTGCTTTTGCCATGGCAAACTCATAATGTCCACCCTGGAAATGATCATGGCTCAAGATAGATCCTCCAACAATCGGAAGATCCGCATTCGATCCGACAAAGTAATGTGGGAACTGCTCTACAAAATCCAACAGTTTTCCAAAGGTTGCTTTCTCGATTTTCATCGGTGTATGCTCTGCATTAAAAACGATGCAGTGCTCATTGTAGTAAACATATGGAGAATACTGGAAGAACCAGTCACTGTGATTGATCGTTACCGGAATAATCCTGTGGTTCTGTCTTGCCGGATGGTTCACACGTCCTGCATATCCCTCGTTTTCCTTGCACAAAAGGCATTTCGGATAACCGCTCTGTTTTGCAAGCTTGGCTGCCGCAATCGCCTTCGGATCTTTTTCCGGTTTGGAGAGGTTGATGGTGATATCCAATGTTCCAAACTCGGTATCTGCAGTCCATTTCTGGTCTTTTTTGATACGGTATCTACGAATGTAGTTTGTATCTCTGCTTAATTTGTAAAAATAATCGGTTGCTTCCTTTGGACTGATCTGATAGAGTGCCTGGAATTTTTTGATCACTTCGCTTGGTCTCGGCACAAGCATACTCATGATCTTTGTATCGAACAGATCCCTGTATGTGATCGTATCCTCCGGCATCAGTCCATCTTCTGCTGCATAATCGAGCATCTCATTTAAGATGCCTTCCAATGCTGCCTCTGCACTCTCCTGTGTCATCGGAGTTCTCTTTGCATAGGCTGCTGCCACTTCATCGTCCAGTTCATCCAGATGAAAAAGTTCTAACAGACGGTTAATGGTAAATCTCCTGTCTTCCGGCTCTACCAGCCCGGTCACAAGACCATATTCTGTCAATTCTAAAATTCTTTCCTGAATCATTGTGTTATCCTCTTTATTTAAGAATTATTTAGATAATTGCGAAACTCTGATTTAGGTTGTAACAATTGTGAAGAATTAACAAAATTTTCGAAGACACGCTTCCGCTACGTGTCGCTCGCAACGGTACTAAGAACTCATCTCCTGTATTTCAATTCTGATAAATCAGAATGAAATACAGAATCTGACTTCTAAGAACCGGCGGCTCCCCAGTGTCTTCTCAAGCTTTTGTCAATTTTCCACAATTTAAATCTACTTATTTATGAGTTTCGCAATTATCTATAAGAATTATTAATCCAATTTTACTGGACCGTCACCGATCTCAACTACATAGAAATCAGCAGCGTAACCGATTTTATCTTTGTAAGCAGCACCTACTTTTTCAATAAAGGAATCCACTGCCTCATCTTTTACGATGCTGACGGTACATCCACCGAATCCTGCACCTGTCATGCGGGAACCAATCACTCCGTCTACTTTCCATGCCTCTTCCACCAATGTGTCAAGCTCGATACCGGTTACTTCGTAATCATCACGAAGTGAAACATGGGAGGCGTTCATTAACTCACCAAACAGAGCAACATCGTTATTCTTTAATGCTTCCACTGCCTTGATGGTTCTTTGATTCTCATAAACCGCATGTTTTGCACGTTTTACCCTGACAGGATCTTTGATCGCATCTTTGTACTGTTCAAACTGTTCCTCCGTGAGTTCACCAAGGGAATCAATTTTAACAACTTTCTGGAGTTCTGCCAGTGCAGTCTCGCACTCACTTCTTCTCTCATTGTATTTGGAATCTCCAAGCCCACGTTTTTTGTTGCTGCAGGAGATCACGATCTTTGCATTTTCCAGTTTGATCGGTGCATACTCATATTTTAAAGTTGCTGTGTCAAGGAAAATCGCATGACCTGCTTTTCCCATTGCAATCGCAAACTGATCCATGATACCACAGTTTACGCCGTTGAATTTATTTTCAGAGAACTGTCCGATCAGCGCAAGATCCTGATTTGTTACGTCAAATCCAAACATATCTTTTAAAATATATCCGGTCAGAACTTCAACTGATGCAGAAGAAGAAAGTCCGGAGCCGTTTGGAATATTGCCAAATAAAACAAGATCCATGCCCTGCTCTACTTTCATTCCCTTCTCGCCAAACGCCCACATAACTCCCTTTGGATAGTTCGTCCAGTCAGCTTCTTTTTCCGGCTTTAATCCTTCTACTGAGGACTCAATCACACCGAGCTGCTCAAAATTCATGGAATAGAAACGAAGTTTCTTATCATCTCTTTTTCTTGCCACACCATATGTACCAATAGTGAGTGCACAAGGGAAAACGTGTCCTCCGTTGTAATCGGTATGCTCACCGATCATGTTCACACGTCCCGGTGCAAAATAAACACCGATTTCACCCTCATCCCCGAATAACTCTTTAAATTTTGCTAATACATCTTCCCAGATCATAAAATCCTCCTTGTTTTGCGAAGCAAAATCCGAACCCTTGTGAGGAGAGGATTTAGCCTCCTTGTTTTGCGCTTCTGCGCATCTTCCGTTTCCTGTTACTATCACATTATCATGTTCGTTTTTACATTGCAACCAATTGACCGCAGACTGCAACAATAAAAAAGAAAGATGCAACATTTTTACATGTCACATCTTTCTTGAAATTAGTTTTCTTCTAACATAACCTTACATTAAGTATCACGGACGTTGTCCGTCTTTTTCCACATTCTGCTTAAACAAAGCCAGAACCTGCTCCGTGATAATGTTCCGGATTTCTCTGTTTGGCACTGCAAGTCTGAATCTTTTTGTATCAACTCTGCCTTTATGTGTAAGATATCCCGCCATGAAAAGTGTACTCCAAAGGTTATCCATGGATGCATACAGTTCATTATAAGTCAGATCCTCACGTATATCTTTTTCTACGATTTCACCATTTACAAGTCTCTCTAAGTCTGTTTTTGCCAGCCCCTTTGCTGCTCCTGCACTTTCTATAAAATGTTTCAGCACATCGTTTCCACTGGTATTAGTCCAATAATTCTCCGGTGGAAGCATCGGATTCCTTCTGTGCGCATCGCAATAATTAATGACATCCCACGGGCAATAAACATCTGCATTTCCAAAGCGGTATCCGTCATACCACTCTTTTACCGTTTCATAGTGTGTATCCTGACCGTAATAATGAAGCATTCAATGTCTTACCAAACCGACGTGGACGCGTGAACAGATTGACCTCTCCCCAGTTATTTAAAAGCTGCTCGATCAGACTGGTTTTATCAACATAATAAAAACCATCTCTGCGGATTTTTTCAAAATTTTCAATTCCAACAGGTAATTTTATAAATTCTGCCATAGCTGCCTCTCCAAACTATTTTTTTTGCAATTTCTACTTAAGTATAACAAATCTATCTCATAAATGGTAACGTTAAATGTAACTGTATGATAGGCGATGAACTGCTCTTTATTTGGAATATAAGAAACATAGCGCGAAGCAAAGATATTGTTAGGCAAACCGCCGAGAGCATATCTTATGCGTTCTGTTTTCTATATGCGTAAAGATATTCCTGTGCTTTTTGCAGTGAAACATTCAACTTTTTTTGAAGTCTTGCTAAAATATCCTCCTCGGAAAGTCCAAAGTCATTCCCCATTTCAATAATACCTTTTGCCTCTCCTTCATTCCATGTTTCCTGAAATACACTGACCATACCTTTCTCTCCTTCCCCAATCAATTCATTATAATCAATTTTTCCATTCATAGTGCCTGCTACTGTCATAATAACAGCTTTGTCTACCTTATGTTTTCTTGTATAATCTATTGCTTTTTCTTTTTTTCCATCTGTTCTTCCACTTCTGCTTAAAAGAATTTCAAGCAGATTAAATAAATCCTGATTATTTACATTATGCAATACCAGATTATTTTTTCCGGCTTCCACCAGATGTATTTTATAATCATTCACAAATGTTTCCATTGCTTTTGGAATATTTAGCATCCCATGCAAAGATACTGCTCCATCCCACGGCTTCTCACCATAATAGATAACGATTGTAATAACAGGAATAAATTTATCTGTTTTCTTCATTCCCGACAGATATTCATCTTCTGTTAATCCTTTTTCTTTTTTACGCTTTGCCGCATTGTCATCATACTGCTTTTTGTATGTACTATAATCATATCCCATCACTCTTAACGGCATTGCATAATGGATACATTCCTGTCCCTCCAATCCAAGTATAACAAATTCAGCATCATAAGTGGTAGATTTTTTTCTGATTTTAACGTTATCTCTTGCTGCCACAATACTCTGTATATACTCCTTGTGTTCTAATACCAAAGATTCCTCTGTATCCATATCTTCTAATTCTTCCGGTTTTATAACCTTATTTCCATTAAATAAAACTGCATTAAAAATATCTGCAAACTGTTCGTTATTCCGCCAGTAATTCTTTACTACAGTATCTGCTTTCAATACTTTTTTTCCCATATATAATTGCTCCTTCCTATATACCTGATATTTCAGGAAAATAGTTTCGTCGCTTTTTGCACTTGCAGTTTTAACTGGATTTTTATGCAGACCTTGCACCCTCAATTTGATAAAAAAGATTTCCTTATTACCATAACTTGTATCGAAAAAATTGTCAATTTGTTTTTGACATAACATAAATATAGAAAAACAGCCCCTTTTTCACAGGGACTGTCCTTCTTGTAATTTTATTTTCTTATCACTTTATTCCACATCAACCTTCACCTTCGGTAAATGCCAGATATCATCCACATATTCCTGAATCGTTCTGTCGGATGAGAACTTGCCGGAATGTGCAGTGTTTAAGATAGCGCTCTTTGCCCAGGCGCTCTTGTTCTTGTAATACTCCATGATCTTCTTCTGCGCTTCTGCATAAGAACGGAAGTCTGCAAGAATGAAGTAAGTATCCGCGTACTGTGTGCTGTGTGTATTCAGCAGTGAATTGTACAGGTCACGGAAAAGTTCGGAGTCGTTCGGTGAGTAGAATCCGTTCACTAACTGTGTCAGAACTTTGCGGATATCCTGATCCGTGTTGAAAATCTGCATCGGATCATAATCACGGTTATGCTCATGTGCGATGACTTCGTCAGAGCTCATACCGAAAATGAACATATTATCCGGTCCTACTTCCTCGTACATCTCTACATTCGCACCGTCCATCGTTCCAAGTGTCAGGGCACCGTTTAACATGAACTTCATATTACCGGTACCGGATGCCTCTTTACTTGCAGTTGAAATCTGCTCGCTGACATCTGCTGCTGCAAAGATCCACTCTGCATTGGAAACTTTGTAGTCCTCGATAAATACCACTTTGATCTTATTATTGATACTCTTATCATTGTTGATCACTTCTGCAACGCTGTTGATCAGTTTAATGGTAAGTTTTGCATTTTTATAACCGGCTGCTGCCTTTGCGCCAAAAATGAATGTTCTTGGAACAAATTCCATATCCGGATGCTCTTTGATCTCATTATAGAGATACATAACATGAAGGATATTCAACAGCTGGCGTTTGTACTCATGAAGACGTTTTACCTGTACATCAAAGATGGAATCCGGATCTACATCAATTCCATTGTGCTCTTTGATATATTTTGCAAGACGTACTTTATTCTGGTGCTTGATCTCAAGAAACTCCTGCTGTGCTTTTTTATCATCTGCATAAGGCGCAAGTTTCCTGATCTGGGAAAGGTCTGTGATCCAGCCTTCTCCCACATGCGCTGTTACCCAGTCAGCCAGAAGCGGGTTCGCATGTGCTAAGAAACGTCTCTGTGTGATACCATTAGTTTTGTTATTGAACTTCTGCGGCATCATCTCATAGAAATCTTTTAACTGCTCTTTTTTCAAAATCTCAGTGTGCAGTCTGGCAACACCGTTGACAGAATAACCTGCAACGATCGCAAGATGCGCCATTTTTACCTGACCATCATATAAAATTGCCATTTTTGCAATTTTATCATTGTTGCCCGGATACTGCTCCTGGATCTGTAAAACAAAACGGCGGTTGATCTCTTCCACGATCTGATATACACGCGGAAGCAGTCTTTGGAAAATCTCGATCGGCCATTTTTCAAGAGCCTCAGCCATAATGGTATGGTTGGTATAAGCAACACAGTGGGTTGTGATATCCCACGCATCCTCCCAGCTTAAGCCTTCCTCATCCAGTAAGATACGCATTAACTCTGCAACTGCAACCGTCGGATGTGTATCATTCATCTGGAATACTGCTTTCTCCGGCAGCTTATGAATGTCGTCATGATGCTTTTTAAATCTGGCGATCGCACGCTGTAAACTTGCAGATACGAAGAAATACTGCTGTTTTAAACGAAGTTCTTTTCCCTGAATATGATTGTCATTCGGATAAAGGACTTCCACCAGATTACGAGCAAGGTTTTCCTGCTCTACTGCTTTGTTATAATCTCCTTTATCAAAGGAATCTAACTGGAAACCTTCCTTAGGCTCTGCATCCCAGATCATCAGCGTATTTACCATATGATTATCATAGCCTACGATCGGCATATCGTATGGGATCGCCATAACGGACTGATAGCCTTCATGGATAAATCTGATGTTGCCATTTCCCATGTCTTCGGTACGGACATAGCCGCCGAATTTGATCTCGTAGGAATACTCCGGTCTGCGAAGTTCGAATGGGTAGCCATTCTTTAACCAGTTATCCGGTACCTCTACCTGAAAACCATCCGAAATCTGCTGTTTGAACATACCATAACGGTAACGGATACCGCAGCCGTAAGCTGCGTATCCAAGTGTTGCCAGTGATTCCATAAAGCATGCTGCAAGACGTCCAAGACCACCGTTTCCGAGTGCCGGATCCGGCTCCTGATCTTCGATCACGTCAAGATTCAGTCCGATTTCTTCCAGTGCTTCTTTCACTTCTTTGTAAGCTTTTAAATTGATCAGGTTATTTCCAAGCGCACGGCCCATCAGAAATTCCATTGACATATAATAGACAATCTTTGGATCCTGATCGTCAAATGCCTGCTGGGTTGCCAGCCAGTCATCGATCACAACGTCTTTTACGACATAGGATACTGCCTGGAAAATTTCCTGCTGGCTTGCTTCTTTTAACTGTTTGCGGTACATATGACGGACTGTCTCTGTTACCTCATTGATAAATTTTTTCTTATTGAAGACTGCTGCTGTTTTAGACATTTCCTTATTCTCCTTTTTTTACACCTAAAAGAACGGTTTCCCCATTAATATTCCATTCTTTCTGGTATCCATCCACACTGCCAGCTACAACATCAAGTCCGAGTACATCTGCTTTGATCGCATCACCATATTTGTCAAAGATTGCAGCTACTTTGTCATCTGCCTGATAAGAGATCATGATCTTATCCATCACTTCGAATCCTGCTTCTTTTCTCATAGTCTGGATCTTGCTGATGATCTCACGCACAAATCCTTCTTCAATTAACTCCGGTGTTAAGTTGGTATCAAGGACAACGGTTACTGTATTGTCCCCCTCCGTTACATAACCTTCCATCTGTGTCATTGTAATTAACAGATCTTCCTCTGCTAATTTTACATCATCACTGACAGACTTCAAAGTGATAAATCCATTTTCCTTTAACTCTGCCATAGCAGCGTTTCCGTCAAGCTCTGCTAAAGCTTTCTGGATCTGTCCTAAATATTTTCCATATTTTGGTCCTACAGTACGGAGCTGTGGTTTGAATGTATAGCTTGTGTAGGAACTTACATCATCGGTAAAGGAAACTTTCTTTACATTCAGCTCATCCTCGATGATTTCTTTGAAGTACTCTGAAAGTTCAAATGGAGCTTTGACAAACATATTTCCGATCGGCTGACGGTTCTTGATGTTTGCTGCATTACGGCATGCACGGCCCATAACCACAATCTTTAATACCTCATCCATATTTTTCTCTAACTCTTTGTCAATGTATGCTTCATTAACGGTTGGGAAGTCACATAAATGAATACTTTCCGGCGCATTTTTATCAATGCTGCACACAAGGTTCTGATAGATTTCCTCTGTCATGAACGGGATCATTGGTGCTGCACATTTACAGATCTCTACTAACGCTGTGTAAAGTGTCATGTAGGCATTGATCTTATCCTGCTCCATTCCTTTTGCCCAGAAACGTTCACGGGAGCGTCTTACGTACCAGTTACTCATATCGTCCACAAACTCATCGAGTGCTCTTGCAGCTTCCGGGATTTTGTAACTGCCAAGGTTATCATCCACAGCGCCGATCACGGTATTTAATTTGGACAGTAACCATTTATCCATCACGGATAATTTATCATATTCCAGTTTGTATTTTGTTGCGTCAAATCCGTCAATGTTCGCATACAGTACAAAGAATGCATAAGTGTTCCATAAGGTACTTAAGAACTTACGCTGTCCCTCCTGCACTGCTTTTCCATGGAAACGGTTTGGAAGCCATGGAGCGCTGTTGATGTAGAAATACCAGCGGATCGCATCTGCTCCGTAAGTCTCTAATGCATCGAACGGATCGACTGCATTTCCTTTGGATTTGGACATTTTCTGTCCGTTCTCATCCTGTACATGTCCTAAAACGATAACGTTTTCATAAGGAGCTTTATTAAACAGTAAGGTGGACTCTGCCATCAGGGAATAGAACCATCCGCGTGTCTGGTCTACCGCCTCGGAAATGAACTGAGCCGGGAACTGCTGTTTGAACAAATCCTGATTTTCAAATGGATAATGGTGCTGTGCAAACGGCATTGCTCCTGAGTCGAACCAGCAGTCGATCACTTCCGGCACTCTGTGCATGGTCTTGCCACAGTCAGGGCATTTGAAGGTCACAGCGTCGATATACGGTCTGTGTAATTCCACTTTGGCATCATCCGGGTTTCCGCTTTTCTCTGCTAATTCAGCGCGGCTTCCGATGGACTCCTGATGTCCGCAGCCTTCACATTCCCATACATTTAAAGGAGTTCCCCAGTAACGGTTACGGGAGATTCCCCAGTCCTGAATGTTCTCAAGCCAGTCACCAAAACGTCCTTTACCGATGGATTCCGGGATCCAGTTTACAGTATTATTATTACGGATCAGGTCATCTTTGACAGCTGTCATCTTGATGAACCATGACTCTCTTGCATAGTAAATAAGTGGTGTATCACATCTCCAGCAGTGTGGATATTCATGTTCGAATTTTGGTGCGTCAAATAATTTGCCCTGCACATCCAGATCTTTTAATACTTCAGGGTCGGCTTTCTTTACAAATAATCCGGCATAAGGTGTCTCTTCTGTCATCTCACCTTTTCCGTTTACAAACTGTACAAACGGAAGATCGTACTTACGTCCAACATTCGCATCATCTTCACCGAATGCAGGAGCAATATGAACGATACCGGTACCATCAGACATCGTTACATAAGTATCACAGGTAACAAAATGTCCTTTTTTGTGCTGTTTTGCTGCCACTTCTGCTGCACATGCATATAACGGCTCATATTCTTTGTACTCTAAATCTTTTCCGGTGTAAGTCTCTAATACTTCATATGCTTTGACACCTTCCTCTTCATTTCCAAGCTTTCCTAACACTTTGTCAAGAAGTGCCTCTGCCATGTAGTAGGTGTATCCGTCTGCAGCTTTTACTTTGCAGTAAGTCTCATCCGGGTTCACACAGAGTGCAACGTTGGATGGAAGTGTCCACGGAGTTGTGGTCCATGCGAGGAAATAAGCATCCTCTCCGACAACTTTGAAACGTACCACTGCGGAACGCTCTTTCACGGTCTTGTAACCCTGTGCAACTTCCTGCGAAGAAAGTGGTGTACCACAGCGAGGGCAGTAAGGAACGATCTTGAATCCTTTGTATAACAATCCTTTGTCCCAGATCTGTTTTAATGCCCACCATTCGGACTCAATAAAGTTGTCATCATAGGTGACATATGGGTTTTCCATATCTGCCCAGAAACCAACGGTTCCTGAGAAATCTTCCCACATTCCCTTGTATTTCCATACAGATTCCTTACATTTTTTGATGAAAGGTTCCATACCATACTCTTCGATCTGCTCTTTTCCGTTTAAGCCGAGCATCTTCTCTACCTCTAACTCGACCGGGAGTCCGTGTGTATCCCATCCGGCTTTACGCGGAACATATTTTCCCTTCATAGTTTGGTATCTTGGGATCATATCTTTGATAACACGTGTCAATACGTGTCCGATATGTGGTTTTCCGTTTGCAGTCGGAGGTCCGTCATAGAATGTGTAGGTCTCTCCCTGTTTGCGCTGTTCCATTGATTTTTTGAAGATGTCATGATCTTCCCAGAACTTCTCTGTCTGCTTTTCCCTGTCAACGAAGTTCATATTTGTTTCAACTTTGTTATACATGTGATCTTTCCTCTTTCTTCATTTTACTGATGCACGTCAGTTTGTTCTTTTTTTTGCAGCCGCACGGCTCATGCCTAACGTGCAAAAAACCCCTTCTTCCTGTAAATAGGACGAAGGGGTTATATTCGTTGTACCACCTAATTACAATGTACAGATTTTATAAAAATCATATACCCGTTCCCTGTAACGTAGGAAAAACGTCAGTGCCTACTCTGTAAAAACATTTTGGACTGCGACTGGGAAGTGATGTTCATTCCTAAGATACTCGCACCGGTTCACACCATTCCCGGCTCTCTTTGCCTTTCTCTTAACAACTACTGTCTTCGTCATCGTCTTTTCTTTTTCACAATGAACCAGCCATTGCTTTCAATCTCCTGTGATTATACAGAGATTTCCCCGAAAAGTCAAGATTTTCCACCTATCTTAATGACTTTCGTTTCGTCCTGCTGATCACATCGATAAATCTTTCGCGGATGTTCTGGATCATCAGATCTTCCTCCCGGTCATTTCCGTCAAACGGCACAAAACCGCCTGCCATCGTAGCATGCCCGCCACCGCTTCCGATGCCTTTTAACGCCTTGCTTATAATTTTTCCGGCATCTAATGTTGGACGCTCACTCCGTACAGAAATTTTGATCCCTTCTTTTTTTCTGGAATAGACCACTGAAAAAGAGACTTCCACCAATGCAAGCATAAAATCTGACACACTGGCGATCAGAGCCTCCGGGCAATCCCTTCCGGTATCTGCAAAACTGATATTCTCAAACACCTCAATGCTTGAGATTGCCTTGGAATACGCCATCAGATCTTCAAAATAGAGTGTGCTGTTCTCTAACAGATAAATCATATCCTGATCGCACAGGTCAAACATGCGCCAGATCATTTCCATATCCATTTTGCATACGCCTCTCGACAATTTCTGCGTATCCATACGGATTCCAAACGTCAGCGCTGTTGCAATTCTTCGATCCATCGGTATTTCATTTTCAAAAAAATATTGTGCTATGATCGATGCGCAAGCCCCGACACCCGGCCGGATATCCGTAAACCGGTACTCCGTTTTCTCATAAACCGGATGATGGTCGATGCAGATGATCTCATCCCCGGTCATATCGATAATGTTGGAATTGCCCTTCTGCGCATCTATCAGGATAACCTCGTCGTCCTCCGTGAGTTCACTGTCAATATTCTCAATATTTACCAGTCTGATGTCCAAAATCTCTCTCAGCTTGTCGGTACTGTAACGGTCGATTTTCCCCTTATAGCAGATCGTTGCATGAATCCCTCGAAGCTTTAACAGTTCCTGCAGGCCGAACGCACTTGCGATGGCATCCGGATCCGGAAAATTATGTGTCTGGATATAAACATGTTCTCTGTTGATCTGTGTTACTAACTCATCTAATTTTGTCATATGATAAACCCTTATAATTCTTACCGCAGAGCAAAATATTGGTCTGCTGTCTCTGTAAGTTCCTCAAATGTATGGATTTCCGGCACGTCCGCTGCAATTGTTCCAAACCCATATGCTGCGTGGATGAACCCGACACCTGCGTGGCAGCTGGCATCATAATCCCCCTGGATATCGCCGACATACACTGCCTCTGTCAACCCGTTCCGGTCTGCTAATAATCTGATATTATCGCCCTTCTGTCTCAGATTATTTCCATAACACTCTATATCTTCAAAGTATTTTCCAAATCCGTAATGATCTAAAAATGCCTCTATATAACCACTCTGGCAGTTGCTCACGATGTAGAGCGGATACTTTTCTTTCAGTGCAGAAAGTGTCTCCTCCAATTTTGGATACAAAACTCCACCATGCTCTCTCAGGTAGTCATTTTCCATGGAACAGCACTGATCTAACAATTTCATGCGCGCCTCTTTTTCCAGTTCCGGGAAAAGAATGTCTGCGATCACATCCATGGTCTTTCCCATAACCCCCTGAATATCCTGCTCCGTCAGTTTTTTATCAACAGAGCCATCCTGTTTTATGGCAAGATTCCATGATTCTGCAACGTTCGCTGCCGAGTCCCACAGCGTTCCGTCCATGTCAAAAATAATTCCTTTTTTCATACTTCTCCTTTTCTATCCATTATCCACAAAAATTTCTTTTTTAACCAAGATTATAAACTTTTGTATATTTTTCTTTGAAATAACGAATCAGCGGTTCTGCTGAAACTTCTTTGCCGCAGACGTATCTGATCACTTCTTTCGGGCTTCTGGTAGAACCATACTGATGAATCTTCTCATTCAGCCATTTTGTAATCTCACTGATTCTTCCCTCCGCGAGCAGCGCATCCACAGAGCCAAGTTCTTCCTCAAGACGATCTAAATACATGCCGTCATAAATACTGCCAAGCAGATAGGATGGAAAGTAACCAAAAGAACCGTCAGACCAGTGCATATCCTGCAAAATTCCTTCCGCATCATCTGCCGGAGTAATCTGTAAATATTCCTGCATTTTCTGATTCCAGAGTGCCGGAAGTTCCTCCACTTTCACATGGTCGCGGAAAATTGCCTTCTCGATCTCATATCTTAAAATAATATGGAAACAGTAAGTCAGTTCATCTGCCTCTGTGCGGATAAAACTGTTTCTCACATGATTGACTTCCTTATAAAATTCATCCAACGAAACGTCCTGAAGCTGTGGCATTTTTTCCTGCACTTTTGCATAAACCGGAATCCAGAAATTCTTATTTCTTCCAAGAATGTTCTCATAAAAACGGGACTGGCTCTCATGGATTCCCATATAACTGCAGCTTCCCGCTACCGTTCCGTCATAATCCGGATTCACATTCTGCTCAAAAATCGCATGACCACCCTCATGGATTGCCGAATACATCGCACTGAGTGGATCATGTTCATAAAAATGATTGGTCACACGCACATCCTTTGACGAAAAATTCAGTGTAAACGGATGTGTAGATTCCCCGGTTGTTCCTCTGTTCCAGTCAAATCCGATATAACTCAGCAAAAGCTTCTCCACTTCCTTCTGCGCATTCTTGTCAAATGAAACATGAAACTTGCTGTCATCCGGCTGTTTCGCTGCAAGCACTTTCTGCACCAGAGGAATCAGCTCTGCTTTTAAATCTTCAAACAGGCGGTCCATCGTAGCGGAATCCATTCCTTTTTCATACTGGTCTAACAGTGCGTCGTAAACTTCTTTTTCCGGATCTGTGTAACCGGTCATCTCCGCTGTCATATCGATCATTTTCTGCAAATGTGGGGCAAAAATAGAAAAGTCTGCTTTTTCCTTCGCTTCCTCCCACGCATTCTCCGATTCCGACTGTGCTTTCACGAAGCTTTCATAAAATTCTTTTGGAATTCTGCGATTTCTGTCCATATCTGTTTTCATTTTATTTACAACAAACTTCCACTTATCGTCAAGCTTTTCAAACTCTTCCGGCTCTGCCAGTGTATCCAATAACGTTTTCAGTTCATCCGAGGTCGACATGGAAAACTGCTCCGTTGAAAAATAAGTGAGTGCATCGCTGTGTCCTGCAAATCCTTCCTTTGGAGTGTTGGTTCTCATATCCCAATACAATAATGTGTTCACATGGTTGAACTGTTCCATTTTCTCTAAATATTTCTGTAACTGTTCTAACTTATCGTTCATCATAATCCCCTTATATTTTTCCGTGATCCTGTTATCTGATTAATGGTTGACATAACAAAAAACCATGCAGGTATTTTTCACCCACATGGTTTTATCTTATCACATAATATTTATGCTGTCACTCGCTGTTTCCGAAGAATGTTCCAGGTAATGACTGCTATCACAATTGTTAAGGCAATCACTAGAGCCACAATTCCCTGTGGCGTGAATTTTCCACCCAGAAACAGCCCTAATTTCGCAAGTTCACCGGAAAGCTTTTCATTCTTTGCAATATTCATGGGAACCAGACAGATTATCATCCAGACCGCCCATAAAATCCATAACACTTTCATGCCATATCTTAAAATAACTGCGCCAAAAAACATTTCCACTGCTGTAAATACGACCAGGACACCTGACAGATAGTTCCATGTAAAAAAGTTTGTCAGGTCAATTTCCATAACCGCCTGTGGAAATGCATTTTCCAGCAAAAACTTCTCAACTACACCAAACACAACGATCTCAAGTTCCAGCACTGCGATCTCCAGCAGATTAAAAAGTACATAGCCTGAGACAAAGCTTTTTCTGGTCGCACCCAGGGAAATTGCCATGTTAAAATCCCCCATAAAAGAAAGAGTTATCCCAAATAAATGTATAAAAGCAAAGGCGATGACCGCCAGCATGGTTCCGGCTGTTGCACAGGTATTCTCTTTTGCCACGTTCATCACAATAAATACAACGATCAGACCAATTAAGTATCCCACAGCAGTAATTCCAAGAAATTGCAAAAGCTCTGCTTTCCGCACCTTACACTGAATCAAAAAACTGTTCATTCTTTCCGCCTCCCAACTTATGCTTTCACTTCGTAATGTCTCATTTCACGGAAAAGTGCCATGACACTGACTGCATACAACGCAATGCTGACAATCGCTGCTATCGCAAGCAATGTCCATACTACATTTGTCTGTATTCTGTTGATCCACGCCATGATCTGGTCAATAAATCCAATTCCTGCCACAATACCGATGACTATACCTAATACCACCATGACGATTCCTATAATCATTCCTTTCATTCCGAAATGCATCTGTGCAACCGAGACAAGCTGCCCGATCGCTGTCATGAATATAAACAGAACTGCGATCAAAGCATTCAGCTTTCCATTGAACTTTCCACTGCTCATAATCCCTGCAAATACCAGAATGATATAGGCGCTTACTACATAGACCACACAGAAAATCTGTGCGCCAAAGACTGCCTCCCTTCTTCCGGAGCCAAAAGACAATGTCAGCGGAAGATAAGATCCCACATAAGAAACCGGTCCGATCATGGCAAATAAAACGCTTATGATCCCGCCATAAAAATAGGCTGTTTTCCAGAAATCCCCAAATACCCTGCTGCTTCCCATATTAAACAAGAATCCATATACAACCATAAAAATCAACATCATGCCGGTCAGCTGCAATCCTGATTTTCCCCAGAATCGAACATTTCTCTTAATAATCCTGCTCTCTGCCATGTCTACTCCTCCATTCCGCAAAGGGATACAAACAATTTTTCCAGATTGAGTGCCTGTATGGTCACATCATAGCCTTCTGGCAGCTTCTGTCCTTCCTCCAAAAGGATCGTCACACTCTTGCTTCTTCCCATCTTCTCTTCATGATGTCTCTCATAGCCTTCCGTTGCCTGATCCACAACTTCTGCAAGACCACTTACATGGTAGCTTCTCTCCAGAAGTTCCTGCGTATTTTCTTTCAGCAGCACCTCGCCATTTTTGATCATGACCACTTCTTCCATCAGGTCTGTTGCTTCCTCGATAATATGTGTGGAAATAACGAAGGTACGTCCGGTCTCTGTATATTCCTCCATCAGTTTATGGTAAAAATAATCACGCATTACAACATCAAGGCCTGCCACCGGTTCATCCATAAACGTAAAATCGGCTTTGCTTGCAAGTGCTACGATGATCGTCACCATGGACAGCATACCTTTGGACATTTTATTGATACGTTGCTTTGTATTCAGTTCAAACTTTTTGATCAGTTCCTCCGCAAGTGCCTGATCCCAGTTTGGATAATAATAGGACGCAGTTTTCAGATAATCTTTTACTTTCATGCCGCTCACGCCGCTTCCATAGAGATTGATGGACAACTCTCTGGAAAAGCAAATGTGATCTAACGCCTTGCGGTTCTCCCATACATTTTCACCATTCCATGTCACAGTTCCTTCGGATGCCGGATTCTGTGCGGACATAATGGATAACAATGTCGTCTTTCCGGCACCGTTTCTTCCGATCAGTCCATAAATCTTTCCTTTCTCCAATGTGAGATTGATATCTTTTAACACCTGTTTTTTTCCATAAATTTTACCTATACCATTACATACGATTGATTCCATGAATCATCTTCCTGCCTTTCTTTTCACAACTTTAAAATACATTTTCCTGTATCATTCCTCTTATTTGCATGATTCCATGCTTCCGGTATCACTGTTTTCCATCCGGACAGCTCCTTACGCTTCATTGCCGGATTGTATCAACTGAATGACTTCTTCTTTTCCAAGTCCGATGCTCGCTGCTTCCTCTAACAGTTTTTTTACATAGTTATCATAAAATTCATTCTTTCTCCGGCTTAAGATTGCCTCTTTCGCACCTGCTGACACAAACATTCCAATCCCTCTTTTCTTATACAGAACACCTTCATCCACCAAAATATTCACTCCTTTGGCTGCTGTCGCCGGATTAATGGCATATAGCTTCGCCAGTTCATTCGTGCTCGGCACGCGTTCCTCTTCCAGAAGAATATCCCTTAAAATATCTGTCTCGATCATCTCTGCGATCTGCAGATATATGGATTTCTCCTGCGTCAAAATCTCATTCATGCATGATATACTCCTTTCTTTCCAGAAATTATTCTGTTGCTGACAGCTTTTCAAATGCGCTTATCTGTCCTCTTGTTTTTCGTTCGTTATGTTGTTCATTACTTATGTAATTAACCATAGCACTATGGCACTTTGTTGTCAATACATTTTTTTCAAGATTGGGATTTTACCGGAGTTTTACTTAGGAACTGCCGATCGCAGGTGGTGCGGATTTTTAGATTGAATTTTATAATTTAGGTTATGAACAAAATATTGCAGTCTGACATGTTTATGAAAACATGAATGTGAAATGGACGAATCACAAGACATTGAAAATGACTGCATTTAGTCGACACCTCCTTTATAGGCACTCATCCCATAACCGTGAATTCCATAACGCAAATTGCAGATTCTGTGGTGCTTTCTTAGGGTGTAAAGGGCAGATATAAGCGCCCTCTCACAAGTCATTATTATATATGTTGATTAAAAAAAATCGTACAGACAAATATTATGTTTCTGTTCGCTCGGCATTCCGATAAGCCTCTAAAGAGTCTTATCTCCATAGCTCACAAAGAAAATAATATTTGTCTGTACGATTTTTCTTTTCATTTACACTGTGAATGACTTGTGAAATGCCGCTTATACATGCCCTGCCAACACTATGAATTACATCACAAAATCTGCAATTTACGTTATGAAACTCTTATTTTATAATAAACTTCTACAAACTAAAAATGGACAAGTTCCTTATAGCTTCACATTTTCAAACCGTCATATCAATTTTTCCTGTTCGATTTAATCATAATAAATGCTATGCCAGCAACTATTATGTACCCTATTAACGAAATAACAGACGATTCAATTCCAAACTCACCACCTGTAATTGCAAAAACTTTTGAATCAAGAACATATGTCATTACAGAATATGAATCCATTTTTTCCCCAATGGCTAATCCGCCACCAATGATCACAATGTTCCAGATAGCATGCACTATTCCACTATTCCAAACCGAACCACTCTCTATTGCAATCATTGAAAACATAACGCCTACCATAGTTCCAGCGATAATGACTAATAAACAACTGCCTATCGAAAAATCCTGTCCCAGAACATGTACAATACCAAATAACATTGATGGAACAATTACAGCCACCTTCATATTCCATCTTTTCTTCAATGCATTGAGTATAACTCCTCTAAACACCATTTCTTCAACAAATCCAGCCGCTATCCCGGTGAACGCAACCCCTGCACTTAAAGTATTGAATATCTCATTTCCATTCATATTTGAGGAGACATACTCACCATTGAATATTAAAACATAAATTCCTTTTATAATGCATGGCAATAATATAGCTATTAAAATCCATCTTATTTTAATTTCAAATTTAGGCATTCCGAAATCCGAAACAGGTAACTTAACAATCTTGCTAATAAACATTTTCAAAATAAGATATGTTAAGCCAACATATATAATTCCAGCGATAATATTACAAATTCCATATGGAATCTTTATAATAACAAACACACTTGCAATGACTTGTGCAATAATCTGCGCAATTATTAAAATAAATATGGCAACAAAAGATATGCCAATTGCTTTTTTTGTACTCATTTTATTTCTCCTGCTATTATTTAAAAATTAACACCTTTCAAATTACCCTATTGATCAATACCATGATTTTTACCATAACCGTGAGTTCCATAACGCAACTTGCAGATTTTGTGGTGTGCTTCGTAGCATTGATTTGGCATGTATAAGCGTCCTCTCACAAGTCATCCATAACGTAACTGAAAGAAAAACGGTGCAGACAAATATGATTTCCTTTGTGAGCCATGGAGCTGGGATTCTAACAATCATGGAAGCTTCAGCTGAACATGATTGTTGATCAGAAGCCCAGCGGAATGCCCGGCGAACAGGAACATCATATTTGTCTGTACCGTTTTTCTTTTCATAAACCTATAAAATCAAGACTTGTGAGAGGACGCTTATATCTGCCCCTTCACCCCCTGAGAAAGCACCACAAAATCTGCGACACTACGGTAAGTCAAACTCCAGTTATAAATCTTAGCGTTTATCCGGTTTATGCTTCATATCCTTGATCGGGATATTTGCAAATAATGCTGGAACCATACCATTATTGGAGTCAGATTCTGTCTCTGTGATCTTCACATCCAACGCATCTGCATCAATGTCCATGTACTTGGAAATTACCTGAATAATATCCCGTTTGATCATTTCCATCATCTCAGGAGAGCAGTTGGCACGGTCAGATACAAGTAAAAGTTTCAAACGATCCTTTGCAACGTCACCAGAACTTTTCTTTTTGAATAAATCCATTAAACCCATGTGGCTTCTCCCCCCCCTTAGTTTTTCTTAAATAAATCCATTAATTTTCCAAATACACCCTGTTTTACTTCCAAGTCTAAAAATGGAACCTCTTCTCCTATAATACGTCTGCTGATATTGGCATATGCTTTTCCTGCAAGACAGTCAGAACCAACCAATGGTTCACCCTGGTTTGTAGAAACAACGATATGTTCATCATCCGGCACTGCACCGATCAGATTGACTGCAAGGATATCCGTAACATCTTCTACCTTCATCATATCTCCACGTTTTACCATATCCATTCTCAGACGGTTTACGATAAGGTCGATACGTTTCATCTCATTTGCTTCCAGCAAGCCAACAATTCTGTCTGCATCACGGATTGCAGACACCTCAGGTGTTGTGACAACCAATGCTCTGTCCGCGCCTGCAATGGCATTCTTAAATCCCTGCTCGATTCCAGCCGGGCAGTCAAGTAAAATATAATCAAATTCTTTTCTCAGTTCATCGATCAGCTCTACCATCTGCTCCGGTGTCACGGCATCCTTATCTCTTGTCTGCGCGGATGGTAACAGACATAATTCAGGATACTTTTTATCCTTGATGAGTGCCTGTTTCAAACGACATTTGCCCTCGATAACATCAACCAGATTGTATACAATACGGTTCTCTAATCCCATGACAACGTCTAAGTTACGAAGACCGATATCAGTATCGATCATTACTACCTTTTTATTCAACTGTGCAAGACCTGTTCCTACATTTGCTGTTGTAGTTGTCTTACCTACTCCACCCTTTCCGGATGTGATTACAATAACTTCGCTCATGATTTCCTCCTGTGCATTTCGCATTTTACATTCTGTTTAAAATATCTTTTGTGACCGGCTCAATATAAATATTTCCATCCCTCGCCACTGCGATCTGGGACTCTGCGGTCTGAACTTTTTCACGTCTCAACAGATGTTTTCTCGTTTTTTCTTTATCCGGGCTCTTGGCGATCAGATCACCGATCTGAATCTGGATTGGGTTCATATCAAGCGCAAAAATAAAACAATTGCGGTCGCCAGCGCTGCCCGCATGTGCATTTCCTTTCAACGCTCCAAGAATGACGATATTCCCCTGCGAGATTATCTTCGCACCGGGATTCACATCCCCGATAATGGTTACGCTGGATTCACTTTCGATAACCTGTCCGGAACGCAAAGTTCCTCTGTAAAAATCTCCGGAACCGGTGTTTGCATTCATAAACTGCTGCTGTACTGCCTGATAGTACTCAATCTGCTGTTTCATGACTGCTTCCTGTTCACTGCCATTTTGTACGATGCATAAAATCTGAATCGTCGTATTCTCTGTGATTGCCTCGATAATACGGTTTTCTTCCTCTTCCGAAAGCTTCCTTCCCTCAAAAGAAATGGCTAATTCAGCATTTTTAAAGAATTTTTCCGATGCCTTGAACTTCTCAATAACATCCTTTAACAATTCCACAAACGGTATATTCGGATCCAGCACCAGATTAATACCATATTTGTTGCTTTTAATCATTACAGATTGTGACATGTAATTCTCCCTGCTTTTTGGAAAAACTGTTTCCGGAATTATTTTTCCAGTCCGTTTTTCCTGAAATTCATTCCAAAGCTGGAATGTACCAACTGTAATTATACCCGATTGGGGCAAATATGCAATGTTTTTTCGCAATTATTCCACGTCTTTCTTTTCTGAATCTAATAGAATTCAGACTTCGCGGAATTTCCATTACTATAAGAAAAAAAACCGCTCAGACCTTTTCCAGCGTTTTCGAATCATAAGAACTCCATCTGACTTTCCGAAAACCGATGCATCCGGTCTGAACGATTTTAAATTCAAAAAATATTACGCCTCGTCAATTGCTTTTCCAATATCATGGCGCATGTATTTATTGGCGAAGTTTACCCACTCGGTTGCCTCGTAGGCTTTTTTTCTCGCTTCTTTTAAATCGGCTCCTGTCGCTGTGATTCCAAGAACACGTCCGCCGTTGGTCACAATTTTTCCTGCCTCATTGAATTTTGTTCCGGCATGGAAACAGAAGTAATCCTCTTTTCCCTCAAACTTCTCAAGTCCGGTGATCTCAAATCCTTTTTCATAAGCCACCGGATAACCGTCAGATGCGAGCACAACGCAGACTGCCGCATTATCTTCAAACTGGAGATCGATCGTATCCAATTTTCCATCCACGCAGGCTTCCATCACATCAATGATATCATTTTTCATTCTTGGAAGAACAACCTGTGCTTCCGGATCACCAAATCTGGCATTATACTCTAACACTCTCGGTCCGTCTGCTGTCAGCATCAGTCCAAAGAAAATAACACCTGTAAATGGTCTGCCCTCTGCCGCCATTGCATCGACTGTTGCCTGATAAATATATTTTTTACAGAAATCATCCACTTCTTTTGTATAGAATGGGCTTGGAGAAAAGTTTCCCATTCCTCCGGTATTTAAGCCCTGATCGCCGTCTTTTGCACGTTTGTGATCCTGTGCGGAGGACATGATCTTAATGGTCTTTCCATCCACAAAAGATAAAACGGACACTTCACGTCCGGTCATAAACTCTTCGATGACCATGGTATTTCCGGCTGTTCCGAACTTCTTATCCTCCATGATCTCTTTGACACCGGCTTTTGCTTCCTCTAATGTATTGCAAATTAAAACGCCTTTTCCGAGCGCCAGTCCGTCCGCTTTTAAAACGATCGGCATTTTTGCTGTCTCCAGATAAGCAAGTGCCGCCTGCGGATCAGTAAAGTTCTCGTATGCTGCGGTCGGAATGTTGTATTTTTTCATAAGGTCTTTGGAAAATGCCTTGGAGCCCTCTAAGATTGCCGCATTTTTTCTTGGACCGAATACTTTAAGTCCCTCTGCCTCAAATACGTCCACAATTCCGCCAACTAACGGATCATCCATTCCTACAATTGTAAAATCAATTTCTTTTTCTTTTGCAAAAGCAACTAATTTATCAAATTCCATCGCACCGATCGGCACACACTCTGCAAGTGCTGCAATTCCGGCATTACCCGGTGCACAGTAGATTTTATCTACACGCGGACTTTTTGCAACGCTGGTGCAGATCGCATGTTCACGGCCGCCACTTCCTACTACTAATACTTTCATGCGGATTCTCCTTCTCTATGAAATATTGGCGAAACTCTTCTTTCGGTTTCGCTATTACTTATTCTCGTCAATTCGGACTCTGCCATCTACGACAGAGACTTTTCCGTTTGCGATCAGGTCGATCGCCTTCGGCATGATGATCCACTCCGCCTGCTCCATGACACGTCTCTGCAGGATTTCCGGTGTATCATCCTGCTCTACTTCCACTGCCTTCTGTAAAATGATAGGACCTGTGTCTGTTCCCTCATCTACAAAGTGTACCGTTGCTCCGGTCACTTTTACACCGCGGGATAGCACACCCTCATGGACTTTCAGTCCGTAATAACCGGTTCCGCAGAAAGATGGGATCAGGGATGGATGGATATTGATGATACGGTTTCTGTATTTTTCGATCATCTGCTTCGGGATCACAACCAAAAATCCAGCAAGAACTATTAAATCCGGTTGGCAGTCATCTAATTTTTCCAGAAATGCTTTGTTGAACGCATCTCTTGTCCCGTAGTCCTTCGGAGAAATGCAAAGAGCCTCGATCCCATGATTTTTCGCACGTTCTAAAGCGTATGCATTTTTGTTGTTGCTGATCACAACTTCCACTTTTGCATTGGTGATCGTCCCATTGTCTATTGCATCTAAAATTGCCTGAAGGTTCGTACCACCGCCGGATACTAAAACTGCAACTTTTAGCATAAAGTTACTCCTTTTTCGCCGTCTTTGATCTCACCGATCACATATGGGGTGTCTCCGGCTGCACGCATTGCTTCCATAGTTTTCTCCACATCCGCAGGATCAACCGCAACGATCATTCCAATACCCATGTTGTAAGTATTGTACATCATGTGCTCCTCAACATTTCCCTCTCTCTCCATCATTTTAAAGATAGCCGGTACTTCATAGCTGTCTTTTTTGATGACTGCATGTTTGCCTTCCGGTAACATTCTAGGAACGTTCTCATAGAAACCGCCACCTGTGATATGGCTGCACGCCTTGACCCGAACACCTGCTTCTTTCACGTTTTTCAAAGCCTTGACATAAATTCTTGTCGGTGCAAGCAATGCTTCGCCCAATGTCTTACCGAGTTCCTCGTGATATGTATTTAATGTCTCTTTGTCCATTTTAAAGATTTTTCTGACAAGGGAAAAGCCGTTGGAATGTACGCCTGTGGAAGCCATACCGATCAGCACGTCACCAGCCTTTAAGTTCTCTCCTGTAATGATGTCTTTTTTATCTACCACACCTACAGTAAATCCAGCAAGATCGTATTCATCTTCCGGCATCAGTCCCGGATGTTCTGCGGTTTCTCCACCAATCAGCGCACAGCCGGACTGTTTACATCCCTCTGCGACACCGCTTACGATCGTTGCGATTTTTTCCGGGTAGTTTTTGCCACATGCGATATAATCTAAGAAAAATAATGGTTCACCACCTGCGCAGGCAACATCATTGACACACATTGCAACACAGTCAATACCAATCGTATCATGCTTGTCCAGAAGAAATGCCAGTTTTACTTTTGTTCCACATCCGTCTGTACCGGATAAAAGTACCGGCTCCTCCATTCCCTTGATTGCTTCCATGGAAAAAGCACCGGAAAATCCACCAAGTCCGCCTAACACTTCCGGACGCATGGTTCCCTTTACATATTTTTTCATTAATTCCACTGATTCATATCCAGCTTCAATATCTACACCTGCGTTCTTGTAATCCATTTTTTCTCTCCTTTTTTAGTAGTTCTTGTATCCAACTTCCTGTAATCTTGCATCTTTTGCCTGAACCTGCTCCTTCAGATCTTTGGAGTAAGCTTTCAGTCTCTCTAACAAAGCTTCGTCTGAAGTTGCAAGGATTTTAGCTGCGAGAAGTCCTGCATTTGCTCCACCGTTGATTGCTACAGTTGCTACCGGAATACCAGACGGCATCTGCACGATGGAATATAAGGAATCTCTTCCTCCTAAGGAAGTGGTATGCATCGGAATACCAATGACTGGCATTGGGAAAATTGCTGCGCACATACCTGGAAGATGCGCCGCCATTCCTGCTCCGGCAATGATGACTTTAAAACCTTTGCTCTCAGCCGATTTTGCATACTCAAAGAAAACATCCGGTTCACGGTGTGCGGAAATGATCGTCATCTCGTAATCGATTCCTAATTTTTCTAATATATCTGCTGCTTTTGCCATCACCGGCATATCTGAGTCACTGCCCATTACAATACCAACTTTTGCCATGATATTCGTCTCCTTTTCTTGTCGTTATTACTTAGGCGTTTGCGAAACTCATCCTACTCTTCTTTCAATTGTTCAAAATTAACAAAATTTTCGAAAACACGCTCTCGCTACGTGTCGCTGGTAACGGTACTAAGAAGCCAGTCACGATTGACATCGTACCTGCCTTCTAAGTACCGACCGCTCCCCAGTGTTTTCTCAAGCTTTTGTTAATTTTTCACAATTCAATTTAGATTTTCATGAGTTTCGCAATTGTCTATCGTCATTATTTTTCTCTCTTGCGCTCATTATAATACATCTTAATTAAGAAGTCCAATTAATAATTGTTATTTGTTTTATTAAATATATTTATATATTATTGTGATCTTATTACATAATTATCAACTGTTTTGTCAAATATAAAAATTCCGGACACCGTCAAATAATCCTATTATTTTGGCAGTATCCAGAATTTTATATTTTTCCCGTTTAGCGGTCCAGCGGCTTATTCAGTTCTTCGATTCCTGCGAGCACAAAACGTCCATCGGAAATAATATCTTCTGTCGTTCCATCCTTGCGGATGACTGTAATCTTGTCAAGCTCATCATAAGGAATGGTAATATCTGTATGACAGTTGAAATATGCCTTGCTCATATCCTCGCTGCGGAGTTTTGAAAAATCGTTTTCTCTTGCAACGATCTGTTTTCCATCCGGGTTATAAGTCACCATGTCCTCCTCGTGGGAATAGCAGGTATCTCCCACTGCAAAGTGAGGTCCTGTCTTTTCTGCGATCAGGATTGGCAATTTATCTGCAATATCAAAATCTCTTGCCATGCGGTAAGCTATGGTGTTGGTTCCGATCGCAAACTCACCCATTGGCAGTGTCTCATGATTCATTAAGACATTCTCTTTGATATATTTTCTGCACTCTTCCTCTTTTTCAAAGTTTGTGCAGGTGTAATCTTTAATCACTCCGTCCTCAAAATCAATTTCGAGATTGAGGTATTTCAGTTCATTCAAATAAACCTGACTGACAAACAATTTTCCGGTTGTTCCTTTTAATACCGGGGAAGTAAACACTTCACCTACCGGGATGTTGACATCTGCCACACAGTTTTCAAATGCAGATTCCTTTGTGGCATCTTTTAATGGCCAGATAGAAACATAGAGGTCTGTCTTATTACCATTTTTACCGGTGATATGCACTTTTTCAGCCTGATCTAATACATCAATGATCTTCTGCTGCATATTCTGGTATAAAGTATAATCCAATGTATTGATCTTGACTGTCTCGGCAAAAATTTCTTCAAACTTCTCACCGATCTCAGGCACCGGATATGCAATAATCGTAAAGCTGCGCTCCTCACCGATAATATACTGATTTGTGATCTGTCCCGACATGCTCATATCGTAAACACTTAACTGCTGCTGTTTTTCATCCAGCTTTAATACCTCTTTTTTGGTCTCCGGAGAAAATGGAATCTCGCCAAACACTTCGATAACAGCAGGACCAGCCTGACCGTTTGCAAGTTTTTTCATCTCTTCAAAAGAAGTTTTCATTACTTCCAGACGTCTCTCCACATATGCCTTATCATAATATAATGCTTTGTCCTCTTTGTGGTCATAATCATACTGTTTATTTGCTGCGGAGGAACATGCCCGCATTGTTACTTTTAAATTTAATTTTTCCAGATTTTTTACTGCGGCACGCACCATGCGCTCAAAACCGATCGGGTAACGCACCTGTGCCGTTGTTTTCTTTGACAAATCTTTTCCAGTTGCCGCAAAACCAATGCGGTATCCTTCTGTGTAAGTATCTGCCATTGCCTGAATCTCTTCGTCAGACATGCCATTTAAAAATGCCGCAATCCCCGTCTCATTTTTTCCAATATGCTGACCATACTGGTAGAGATAACGCAAGTCGTTCAAATCTGAGTTCATCACGATCTGATATAAGAAATCTTCTTCGGAATCCACAAGTTCACGCACAGAATCTCCGATAAAGATTTCACTGTAATCATGGAAATACCAGTAAACCGCCTGCTCAATTGCAGTTTTATCAATCCCCTCTTTGTCTTCAAAATAATTATAGATCTCAACAAATAATTCTGCGGTGATCGTCACGTTCATTTTTTTTGCAGCATAGACATCCGTAATACGTTTACGACACTCTGCATACAGTGCAGATAAAATCTGTCCGTACTCTTCTCCCAGTTTTTCTACTGCATAAGTCGGATTTCCATAACTTTTTCCATAATTTTCCGCTTTGATGTCATCATAAAAAACTGCATTCCGTTTTTCACACTCTGTAAGAGAAGCATCTATTAATGTATCTGCCTCTGCTTTCTCTAACACACTCTTTAACTGTAACAAAAATGCTGCGGTCTTTTTAAAATAATCGTCAAATTTCTCCGGCACATCCGTTTCTTCTGCGATCTCTGCAATACGCTCCATCACAAGCGAAAAACGCTCCTCTGCCTGCTCATTTGACTCCTTATAAATATCTCTGTATCCCATCCTGATCTCCCTTATTAACTATACGATTATAAATCCAATTACATAAATTGCGATCCACACACCGGCTGCAAGAAATGACAGCACCGTCGACATGTATGGAAACAGCTTAAAAGACTCCTCCTCCCGAAGGCTCATCACTGCCAGTACCACAGCGACCAGTGCTACCAGCATGGAGGACACTCCTGCACTTCCAAGGTACATGCTTCCATTTCCGCCATGATGAAATGAATTTACAATTACATAAATAAAAATTGCAATCGAAAGCACAGCCAGAAAAAAAGCTGCAATTCCCTTTTTTGACTGTGTTTTCTCCGTAAACTTATATCCGTATTTTCTACGTCTTCTCTGTGCCATAATGATACCCTGCCACTCAAAATATTTTCAGTAATTACCTGATATAACCCGCAAATGCATTAAAATCTGCTTCTTACTTATTCACATTATTCTTTGCCTTTTCGTATCTTTTCCACAGATCAATCAGCCCTTTGTACACCAGATAACCAAGCAGTCCGCCGATCGTGTTCAAAAGCAGATCATCCACATCAAAACTCCCCACCTTAAACACAAGCTGAAGCAGTTCCACAAGCAGACTCAGTTCAAAACTGTACAGCACCGTCATCCACACATTTCTGCATCTTTTTGAATAGATTGGCAAAAATGAACCAAAGGGCATAAAAGCAATGATATTTCCCCAGATATTGAGTGCTACAGCCTGCCATCCAAGTACATGACGGTATTTGATAAACCGCATGATTTCATGGAACGGAATCAGATTGTAATGATACGCTCTCTCTGAATAAGTCCGCCCCATCTCCTCGGAAAAAAAGAGGAAATAGAACAGCACAGCGAAATAAATCAGAAAAAACACGAATGCCAGTACCCGGTGCTTACCTTTCCGTATCAACGGGCAGCGCTCGCTGCCTTTCTTATTTGCATCCATATTCTTCGTAGTATTTGTCAATAGCGGCTTTGATCTCATCGTTGATCACGACTCTGCCATTGTGTTCTCTGTTGTAAAGGTACTCTGTCACCTCTGCCATTGTGACAATTGCTTTTCCTTCAAAACCGTATTTTTCTTTGATCTCATCCAGCGCACTTACTTTTCCGCCCTGTCCGACTTCCATACGGTTTAAACTTACCATAAGACCAACGATCTCAACGTCTGCTGCTCCTCTTACTTTTGGAACAGTCTCTTCCATGGATTTTCCGGAAGTGGTCACGTCCTCGATCATGACAACTCTGTCACCGTCTTTCAAGCTGCTTCCGAGGAAACCGCCCTTGTCAGCTCCGTGGTCTTTTGCTTCTTTTCTGTCTGAGCAGTAACGGACTTCTTTTCCATATAATTCACTGTATGCGATCGCTGTGACAACTGCAAGCGGGATTCCCTTATATGCCGGTCCGAAAAGCACGTCGAAATCGTCTCCATAGTTGTCATGGATTGCCTTTGCATAGTACTCTCCAAGTCTCTTTAACTGGGAACCTGTCACATAGGCTCCTGCATTCATGAAAAATGGGGATTTACGTCCACTTTTCAACGTAAAATCTCCAAATTTTAAAACATCACTCTCTACCATAAAATCGATAAATTCGCTCTTATAACTCTCCATCTTGTCATTTCCTCCTGATCTTTATTTCCTGTGATCCATTATTTTCTCTCTGGCATTTGTTTCTTATTCATGCACTGCGCCAACCAGATCTTTGATATCGGCAACCTGATAACGCTCCATATAATCTCTGATTCCTGCGACGATCTCCTCTGTCACATGCGGATTTGTGAAATTTGCGGTGCCTACTGATACTGCGGTGGCTCCCGCAAGGATCATTTCAATCGCATCCTCTGCATTCATGATTCCACCCATTCCGACGATCGGCAGTCTGACTGCCTGGGCAGTCTGATAAACCATGCGGACAGCGACCGGGTGAATGGCCGGACCTGACATGCCGCCTGTCTTATTGGCAAGCACAAACTTCTGGCGGTTGATATCGATCTTCATGCCTGTGATGGTGTTGATCAGCGACAGTCCGTCTGCGCCTCCTGCCTCTGCCGCCCTCGCCATCTCTGTAATATCTGTCACATTCGGGGAAAGCTTCATGATGACCGGCTGTGCAGCATGTTTTTTCATTTCCTTTGTGATAGCTTCCACTGCTTTTGGATCCTGACCAAATGCAATTCCACCCTCTTTGACATTCGGGCAGGAAATGTTGATTTCTAAAAGGTCTACCGGCTGGTCTCTCAACCGTTCCACTACTTCAATATATTCCTCTGTGGAATGTCCACATACATTCACCATGATTTTTGTATCAAACTGTTTTAAAAAAGGAATGTCGCGCTCCACAAAAAGATCAATTCCAGGGTTCTGAAGTCCTACTGCATTTAACATACCGCCATATACTTCTGCGACACGCGGTGTCGGATTTCCCGGCCATGGAACATTTGCAACACCTTTTGTCACAACAGCTCCCAATTTATTCAGATCCACAAACTCTGCATACTCTGCGCCGGAACCAAATGTACCGGAAGCAGTCATGACAGGATTGTTTAAGGTTACTCCACATAAATCTACTTTCATGTTCATTAGAATTCTACCTCCTCTGCACGGAATACAGGTCCTTCTTTACAGATTCGTTTGTTCTTCACGTTGCTGTGTGCGTCTTTTTCTTTTGACTGACATACACAGGCAAGGCACGCACCAATACCGCATGCCATACGCTCCTCCATGGAGATCCAGCACTCGATGTGATTTTTCTCTGCATATTCTTTTAAGGCACGGAGCATTGGCATTGGTCCGCAGGCATAAATAATCTCTGCGTCCAGTCCATTTTCACGGATTGCATCCAAAACATTTCCCTCAGTTCCTGCGCTTCCATCCTCGGTTGCCACGTAAACTTTGCCCTGCTTTTTAAACTCATCCATCAAAAACAGCTCATCGCGGAATCCTAACACAATCTGTTTCTCACAGTTTAACTCTTTTGCAAGCTGTAACATTGGAGGTATTCCTATTCCGCCTCCGATCAAAAAGGCTTTTTTCTCTTTCTTTGGGAATCCATTTCCAAGAGGCCCTACAATGCGAAGCTGTGCGCCTGTATGCATGCCAGAAAATTCTGCTGTTCCTTTCCCTGCTACACGATACACCAGACGGATTGCGCCATCCTTTTTATCAATCTCACAAATACTGATCGGTCTTGGAAGCAGTCTGCTTCCATCATTACAATAAACAGAAACAAACTGTCCTGCTTTCGCATGTGCTGCAATCTGGTCAGTGTGCAGCCACATACTGTAAATATCATCTGCGATTTCTTCCTGACGGATGATGATCGCTGTCTCTTCAAATTTTTCTGCCATCTTTGTACTTCCTCGCTTTTTCACTCTCTCAACTACTTTACATTCTTACTTCAAATGTTTGCCTCTGTAGCTCTTAATATGGTGTGTTCCTATGCTTCTGCCTCGTAAACAACACGTCCATCCACGATGGTTGCCATCACTTTTCCGGTTACTTCTCTTCCGTCAAACGGTGTGTTGCGTCCTTTACTTGCAAATTTCGTTTTGTCAATCTTATATGTTTTTTCCGGATCAAAAATCACGATGTCAGCAATTTTGCCCGGCTGGATATCGCCCTTGTCAATTCCAACAATCTTTGCCGGGTTATAACTCATCTTCTCTGCCATCTGCATCGGTGTAAGGTAGCCCTGCAAAACAAGTTCCGTGTAAGTGAGGCATGCGGCTGTCTCAAGTCCGACGATCCCAAATGGCGCTTTTTTCATGGATGTATTTTTCTCCTCAAATGTATGCGGTGCATGGTCTGTGGAAATCACATCCATAATATTGTCACGCAGTCCTTCTTTTAATGCCTGCACGTCTTCTCTGGAACGAAGCGGCGGATTCATTTTAAAGTTTGTATCCGCATCTGCATCGATCGCAAGTTTTTTCTCCTGATCGATGGACGGCTCGATTTTATGGATATCATCCGAGGTCAGTGTGAAATGATGCGGGCATACCTCTGCTGTTACTTTCATTTGCTCCATTTTTGCATACCGTACCATTTTTACAGAATCTCTTGTTGAACAGTGACACAAATGTAATTTTGCTCCGGTGTCCCCACTTAACATGATATCTCTTGCCACAATGATATCTTCTACCGAATTGGTGATTCCTCTTAAACCAAGCTCTTTGGAATGCGCATCCTCATTCATAACGCCGCCGTTTACAAGGTTAATGTCCTCACAGTGGGCAAGTACCGGGATATCAAGTTCTGCTGCGATCTCCATCGCCTCCCGGTAAAGTTCGGAATTCATAACGGATCTGCCATCTTCACTGATCGCCGGAATTCCCGCTTCGTACATGCCCCGGATATCTGCTAATTCTTTTCCCTGTTGTCCTTTTGTGATGGCTCCCACCTGTAAAACATTCACGACACCAACTGTTTTTGCCTTGTTTTGCACGTATTTTACAACATCCGGATTATCTACCACCGGCTTTGTGTTCGGCATTGCAAGGATGGTTGTGTATCCGCCGTGTGCCGCCGCATTGCAGCCTGTCTCGATCGTCTCTTTCTGCTCCTGCCCCGGATCCCTTAAATGCACATGCATATCAATAAATCCCGGCATGACATAGCAGCCTTTTGCGTCGATCACATAGTCTGCCTTATCCTTGATGTTTTTTTCCATTTTTACGACTTTTCCATCCTCGGCGAGAATGTCTGCCACTTCGTCTGTCTCTGTCGCCGGATTGATGACATGTCCGTTTTTAATCAATAATATCATTTTTATTGTTCCTTTCTTCCCAGATAAACTACATTTGTCATTTTTATAATTTTGCATAAATTTCCATTGGCACGTAAGCACGGATATAGATTCCATCCTCACGGTATTCTTCTTCCAACAGTTCACCGGATTTGCGGACAAGCTGGATCACGCCTGCATTTGCATACGGCACTGTCCGCTCCACGAGGACTTTATTTTCACGCAGGAGCTCGGATAAAAGATTCTTTAATTCCTCTAACCCGGTTCCATTTTTCGCTGAGATCGGCAGCGTATGGTCTGCTTTAAAATCATGCAGTGGCTCGCTGTCCATCCTTGCATCCTGCTTGTTGAACAGCGTGATCACCGTCTTGTCCTTCACATCCAGATTTGCCAGTGTCTCATATACGATCAGCATCTGCTTCTCGTGCTGCGGATTGGAAGCATCTACCACATGTAAAATATAGTCTGCGTATTTTGCCTCCTCCAGCGTGCTTTTAAATGCCTCGATCAGATGATGCGGCAGTTTGCGGATAAATCCGACGGTATCTGTCACCAATATCTGCTGCCGTCCCGACAGTTCCAGCACTCTTGTGGTAGGATCAAGCGTTGCAAACAGCTTGTCCTCCTCCAGAACTCCGGCATTGGTCAGTGTATTGATAAGTGTTGATTTTCCTGCATTTGTGTATCCCACGATCGCAGCCACCGGCATCTGATTTTTTTCCCGCTGTGCACGGGTGATATCACGGTGCTGCCGTACTTCTTTCAATTCCCGGTTCAGCTGTGCGATCCGGTCTTTGATAAGACGTCTGTCAATTTCCAGCTTTTTCTCACCCGGACCTCTTGTACCGATTCCGCCTCCAAGTCTTGACATGGAACGTCCAAGTCCGGTCAGCCTGCTCAGACGGTACTTTAACTGCGCCAGTTCCACCTGGATCTTTCCCTCGCTGGTAGTTGCTCTTGCCGCAAAAATATCCAGAATGATCAGTGTGCGGTCCATCACTTTTGTATCCAGCATATCTTCCAGATTGCGAAGCTGCGCCGGGGAAAGTTCATCGTCACACACAATTCCGGTTGCACCAAGTTCCTCCACAAGTAACTTTAATTCCGCCACCTTTCCAGAACCGATATAAGTTCCCGGATGAATGAGTTCCCGCTTCTGGATCATAGTTCCGACCACCGTTGCTCCTGCTGTTTTTACCAGTTCTGCAAGCTCTGCAACAGAATCCTCTGCGTCATCTCCATCCTGCTCACTCACGCCTACAAGAATTACTTTTTCTTCTATCTCTTCTATTTTAAATGCTTCTGCCATTCTATTCTCCGTTATTGCTTCCTGTGGTTGTCCTCTTTTACTGTGCTGGGGTATCTTCCAGTGTCTGTGCTTCTTCCGGTGTCTGTGTATCTTCCACTGCCTGTGTATCCTCCGTCACGGCTTCCTCTGTATTCTCCGCAGGTGCTGTCTGTTCCATACGGTTTTTCAGGAAAATATATTCACGCTGCGCACTCGCATCATCCGGATAAACCTGTACATACTCCTGTACCACGTTCCATGCAGAATTAAAATCGGATGTATATTCATAACAAATGATGAGATTCTGCATCAGTTCTCTTCTGTTTGTCACATTTTCCATAGAAATACCCTGCTCTAAATAGGTGAGTGCACCGGAATAGTTTCCTTTTGCTATCTCAATTTCCCCGAGTGCATTCATCGCCTGGGAATCTGCGCTTCCTGAGTTTACATAATTCTGATAATAAACCTCTGCGTTTTCAGGATCACCCTGTGCCTCATACACCTGTGCAATGTAAAGATTTGCGATGACGCTCTCCTTATCTAAAGCCGACTTCAACTCTGTCTGGGCATTGTCGTACTGTCCAAGATAATAGTAAATTCTTCCGCGCCATGCATAATCTCCGGCACTGTTGCCTTTGATATCAAATGCTTTCTTTAAGTATTCTTCCCCTTTTTCCGTCATATCATAAGCAGAAAGATTCTCGTAAATGTTGACATAAAGTTCGTAATCGCTGCTGTTATTTTTTACTGCCTTATCAAAATCCGAAACAGCGCTCTCGGTATCTCCCTGTTTCAGATAAACACAGCCGCGCAGATAATAAGCGTCTGCCGCCTTTTTGTCATAATCAATGATCGCTGTGTAAGTGTCCACTGCCCCTGCCGGATCACCACCGGCATACTGTGCCGCCGCCTTATAGTAGCAGATATCTAATTCGTTCTCTGTGATTTTCCCAATGCACTGTCCCAGAGCACTGTTAAACGCATCCACGGCTCCTGCGTAATCGCCGTTTTCCATCGCATTGATTCCAATCTGACGGTAAGCAGTCTGGTTTTCTTTGCGCTCATTGGTACAGCCTGTCATAAGCGTGAAGCTTAACAGGGTAAGCGCTGTGATATATGTAAATTTCTTTTTATTCATGAAAATAAGTCCTCTGTTAATTTTGTCCACAGTGCACGCCCATGAAATCAAAGATTTCATGGGCTCACGGGCATTCGCCCTATCAGTCATCAAAAATATCAAATACATCGTGCAAGCACTGCATTTGATATTTTTTCCTCCTGACACTGCTCATTGCTTTATGCACATTATAAATCATACGCCCAAATATTCCAAGCAATTTATAAAACAGATTCCTTCATTTCCCTGCCAGCGTTACTGTGCATAGTTTTCTCCTTCCGCAGTATCTGGCACTGTTTCACTGCCTACTCCCATTATATGTGTTGTTGGCAGATTTTACAACACACAAAAAAGAGGCGCACACCGCACTTTACATACGGCGCACGCCACTTTGTATATAGATCATATACTCCCCTAATTTTACTGATGCTATATTTTACAGATGCCAGATGTCTTCGTTGTACTGTGCAATGGTTCTGTCAGATGAGAAGAAGCCTGCCTGGCTCATGTTTACGAGCATTTTTTTCGCCCATGCCATACGGTCTTCGTAATCTGCAAAGATGCGCTCTTTTGCAGCAACATATTCCTCGAAATCCGGTAATGTCATGAACCAGTCTTTGTTTAATAATTCATTGTAGAGACGCTCTAAGTTTTCTCTGCATCCGACTGCCATCATCTCATCGCTTACGATGAAATCGATTGCACGTTTGATATTCTCATCATTGTCATAGTAGCTTCTGGAAACATAATCCGCTTTTGCATAGTGCTCAATAACCTGCTCAGAAGACTCACCGAAGATGTAAATATTGTCATCTCCAACGAACTGATGCATCTCAACGTTTGCACCGTCCATAGTACCGATTGCCACTGCACCGTTTAACATGAATTTCATGTTGGATGTTCCGGATGCCTCTTTGGATGCAAGAGAAATCTGCTCATGAATATCTGCTGCCGGGATTAATTTTTCAGCTAATGTTACATTGTAGTTTTCTACCATAACAACTTTTAAGTATGGAGAAACCTCAGGATCTTTGCTGATCAGCTCCTGTAAGCAAAGGATCAGATGAATGATATCTTTTGCAATGATATAAGCCGGGGCTGCCTTTGCACCGAAAATAACAGTGATCGGGCGAGCCGGTTTTTTGCCTGCTTTGATCTCAAAGTATTTGTGGATCACATAAAGTGCGTTCATCTGCTGTCTCTTATACTCGTGTAATCTCTTGATCTGGATATCGTAAATAGAGTTCTCATTTAACTCGATACCCTGTGTTTTTGCAAGATAATCTTTTAATTCTGCTTTCTTTGCATTTTTAACATCAAGAATCTTCTGCAATACTGTTTCATCATTTACAAATGCACCTAATTTTTCAAGTTCGGTTGCATCTTTCTTGAAGCCGTCACCGATCAGAGATTCAAATAATGCGGTGAGTTCCGGATCACAATGTAATAACCAGCGGCGGAATGTGATACCGTTTGTCTTGTTGTTGAACTTCTCAGGATAAATCTTGTAGAAGTTGTTAAGCTCAGAGTTCTTTAAGATCTCTGTGTGAAGGTATGCAACACCGTTGATGCTGTAACCGTAATGGATATCCATGTGTGCCATATGGACACGTCTCTCATCATCGATGATCGCTACGGATTTATCGTCAAATTTTTTCACAACACGGCTGTTTAATTCGTAAATGATCGGCATTAACTGTGGAACAGCCTTCTCTAAGAAATGGATCGGCCATTTTTCCAGAGCCTCTGCTAAAATGGTATGGTTTGTGTAAGCACATGTTTTGGATACAATATCAATTGCCTCATCCATTAAGATTCCACGTTCCATCAATAAACGGATCAGTTCAGGAATCACCATACTTGGATGTGTATCGTTGATCTGAACTACTGCGTACTCATTTAATTTGTGTAAATCGCCGCCTCTTGCAAGTGTCTCATCGATGATCAGTCTTGCTGCATTGCTTACCATGAAGTACTGCTGGTAAACACGGAGGATACGTCCCTTATCATCAGAATCATCCGGATATAAGAATAATGTAAGGTTCTTTTTGATGTCCTCTTTATCGAAATCAATTCCCTCACCAACCAGGCTCTCATCTACGGTCTCCACATCGAATAAATGAAGCTTTGTGGTACGGTTGTTATATCCTAATACATCAATATCGTACATTCTGGACTGCAGATTGAATCCGCCGAACTGAATGGTGTATGCTCTATCTGTCTTTGTCAGCCAGCTCTCTTTCTCGATCCATGGGTTTGGAGTCTCATGCTGGAGATTGTTCTCAAATACCTGTTTGAATAATCCGTAGTGGTAATTTAAACCAACACCGTCGCCGTTTAAACCAAGTGTAGCGATAGAGTCAAGGAAACATGCTGCAAGACGTCCAAGTCCACCATTTCCCAAAGATGGTTCCGGCTCAACCTCCTCGATCTCTGCAAGGCTCTTGCCATTGTCTGCCAGTAATTTTTTTACATCCTCATAAATTCCAAGATTGATCAGGTTGTTGGATAATAATTTTCCGATCAGGAATTCTGCTGAAATATAATATAATTTTCTTTTTCCCTCGTTGCTGACTTTCTCCTCTGCCATTCCTTTTGTCATTTCAAGTAAAGAGAAATATAATTCTTCGTTACTGCACTGGGAAATTGCTTTTCCTGTTCTTTTTGTTACGATTTCCTGTAAATTCATGATTTACTCCTTTCCTTGCGCCTGTTGGCGAAAGCTTATTGTATTGTCCGCCGCATTTTCTGCCGCAGTTGTTTTCGTGTTTTTTCGTAAAACCGATGTTTTATGATTAATATTATATTCAGGTACACCATTTTATTCTTGTAATATTCCATACAAAAGTGGTACAATCCTATCATGTTATAAATGATGTATTATTTTAGCCTCTTTAAAATTGTGTAAACATAACAAAATGAGCACCTTGTTTTTGTGCACTTTTCAATCATGTTGTTTTATTTTCCGGATTGCAGCGCAAAGTGCATGTTTTCGGCACAATAAAATCATCACAAAGGAGTATGTACCTTATGAATATACTGGAATACGAAAATTATCAGGAAAAAATCTCCCATGGAAACCCTTTATTTCCATATATCACTTATCTGTGTTCTATCCCACTGGATTTTTCTTATGTACCGATCCACTGGCATGACGAAATGGAGATTATCTATATAAAGAAGGGACACGGCATTATCACCGTGGACTTCACACAATACCAGGTCAGTGCCGGAACGCTCGCACTTATCATTCCGGGACAATTACATTCGATTGAACAATACGAAAACGAAAGTATGGAATATGAAAATATTATTTTTCATCCGCAGATTCTTTTATCCAAGCAGACCGACACCTGCAGCACTGACTATTTTTCCCCGCTGATGGACGGAACGCTCACAATTCCGGTACTCTATCAGCCCGGTGATCCCTATTACAAAGAGATTTCCGCCTGTGTCGATGCAAACGATGAAATCAGCAAAACCAATCCGCCAGCTTACCAGCTTTTCATCAAAAGCCAGCTTTTTATGCTGTTTTATATTCTCTTCAATAAGTGCAGTTCCAGAAATGCCCAGAAAAAAGATTATAAGTCTCTGGAAAAAATGAAATTGATCTTAAAATTTGTGGAAAATAATTACATGGAAAAAATCACGATTGAAGATGTAGCAAAAGAAGTTAATTTAAGCCAGTCACATTTTATGAAATATTTTAAAAATACGATGGGAACCTCCTTTATCGACTATCTGAATGAATACCGGCTGACGATGGCTTCCAGACTTTTGATCTCTTCCGATTCTTCGATTTTAGATATCGCAGCGGAAGTGGGATTTGATAATCTTTCCTATTTTAACCGGTCGTTCAAAAAACGCTTCCAGCAGACCCCGAGGGAATACCGGAAGCGTTATGCACAGCCGTAACTAAGATTATCATATAACATAATATCCTACAATACCGCAGACGATCCCTGCCAGCGCGCCCACAATGATATCCTTTGGCTCATGCACTCCGACCAGCACGCGCACAATGCCCAGAAGCAAACCAATGATTCCGAGCAGTACCCCTGCTCCCGAATGCTCATAAAAAATCGTCATCGCAATAATAAAAACAGAAAATACATGCCGGCTTGGAAATGATTTTCCTTTTGTGTCTTTTTCCAGTACCGGCGACATGTCAAATTTTTCATACGGTCTGGGCGCATTGATGATTTTCCGGACAACGGAAAGTCCCACGAAGGACACTGCCGGAACGAGTATCGCCCGCCAGAGCCACGGATTTTTGTCCGTAAACAGCATGAAAAGATAGAGCGGATACACGCAGAATACCAGTGCTGTCAGCATATGATTCAGACTCGTCACACGCTTCGCCCGTTCCTGATTGCTCCGAAGCGGTTCTGTAATTTTGATATACTGTTCTTTTGTCATAGCAAAAAATCATTTCCTTCCCGGTAATTGTTTTATCAATCTATGGTTTGAGATTATCTTAATATTACACTTCGCTTCCGATGACTGCAAGCACTGCCCCTATAAAAATAAAGAAATCAGACACATTAAAAATAATCCTCCGAAACCATTTCGGTCCGGTCTGAAACCGCACATAATCCACAACATGGTGCTTTGTATAGCGGTCATATAAATTGCTCAGTCCGCCGCCGGCTAACATGGCAAGTCCCGTTTTTGTGAGTTTTTTTCCAGTCATCCGCATTGCAAAATAATAAACGACTGCCACAAAAGCCATGATGACACTGTGTATCGCAGTCATGGCTTTCGGATGTTTTGCGAGAAGATTTAACGTTGCACCTTTGTTGTAGAACTTCTCTATGCAGATCATTCCACCGAGACGTGGATTTTTTACTTTTCTGGCGTATTTTTTATCAATATATTTTTTCAGAAAAAAATCAAGCGTAAAAATCGCTGCAGTGATTGCTAAATAGACCATGCCGCAGGCTCCCTTCTTCCTCTCTCCTGCACCCATTGTAGCACATATTTTTTTCATTAAAAACGTTTTTATACAAAAAAAACAGGAAACCTTTGAGATTCCTCAAAAGCTTCCCGCCTCTTATCTGAACCAAATATAATTTTTCCTACCCCTTCACACTTCCAAGTGCAATTCCCTGCACGATATAGCGTGACAGGAACAAATAAACGATGATAACCGGGAAAATGGAGAATGCGATCATCACATAGACCTGCCCCATATCAAACTTCAGCCAGTCTGCTGCACGAAGCTGTGCGATCAAAATCGGCAGTGTCTTTTTGTTATCACTCTGTAAAATCAATGCCGGAGTAAAGTAATTGTTCCAGCTGCTCACAAATCCAAAAATTGCCTGGACAGCAATTGCCGGTTTCATTAACGGAAGTACAATGGAATTGAATGTGCGGAACTCCCCGGAGCCATCAATCCGCGCTGCCTCGATCAGTGATAAAGGCAGAGTGCTTTCCATATACTGTTTCATGTAGAAAAATGTAATCGGTGCTGCAACCGCCGGAACGATCAATGGAATAAATGAATCCATCAAATTCATACTGCGCATTAATCTGATAAATCCAAGTGCTGTCACCTGTGTAGGAATCATCATAACTGCAAGAATAAATGTATAAATATATTTTTTCAGCCTGAAATCATAAGCGTGGATCGCATAAGCTGTCATGGTGGAAAAATAAACCGTCAATACTGCACTTAAGGATGAAATGATCAGACTGTTCACAAGGCCTTTGATGACCGGAAGTGTTCCATGCAGCAGATTGTTCCAGTTATCGAATAAATGTGTGCTCGGAACCGCGGTAAATCCTGCCTGAAGTTCTCCGTTTGATCTGGTTGCATTAATAAACAATACATAAAACCAGAACAGACAGAAAAAAGATATTATGATAAGGACTGTGTATGCAATCACTCTTCTTGCATGCAATCCCAGACCTTTCTTAACTTCCTGTTTTCTCATGCCAAATCACCCCTTTCTCTTATCGTTTCCGGTCAGTTTAAATACAACAATGCTTAAAATACCTGTGATGATAAACAGTACAACAGAAACTGCACCCGCCATACCATAGTTTTTGCTATATAAATGATTGTTCAGGAACATAATCAGTGTCATCGTAGAACGCACCGGATTACCCGTACCATTTGTCAAAATCTGAGGCACATCAAATAACTGAAGTCCACCAATCAGTGAAGTGATCAGTACATATACCAGAATTGGACGCAACAGCGGCAATGTAATGCGGAAGAAAACCTGTGTGGATGTTGCACCGTCTACTTCAGCCGCTTCAAATAATGAAGTGTCAATTCCCATCATTCCTGCCATCAGAAGAATCGTAGTATTACCAAACCACATCAGACAGTTCATAAAGGCGATCAGCCCTCTGGTACTTCCCACATTGGAGAGGAACTTATATGGTTCTGTGATGAATCCCATTTGAATCAATAAAGAATTGATTGGTCCGCTCTCTGCAAACAAAGTGAAAAATAACATTGAAAATGCAGATGCCATGATCAGGTTTGGCAGATAGATCACGGTCTTAAAAAATCTGGAACCTTTTAGTTTCAGGCGCACATCCGAAAACCATGCTCCCAATAATAAAGACAAAAAAATTTGCGGAACAAAACACATGATCCATAAAATCATCGTGTTTTTCGCATAGATCCAGATATCTCCACCCTCAAAAAGTTTGATATAGTTCTGTAATCCTACAAAATTTGGACCAACCTGTGTCAGTCCTGACATATAATTCTCAAAAAAGCTGTTATAAATGGTACTAAACAGCGGAATCAGCTGGAATATGACGTATACCACGATAAACGGAACCAAAAAAATGTATCCCCATTTGTTATATCTGACCGCTTTTCCTCCACTTTTCTTCATAACGCCTGTGCCTCCTTTATCCCGGTATATTCACAAATCGTGAAGCATCAATTTCAAATATCAGGATTGCGGAAAATCAACATCCTCTATGGTTGTTCATTTTTCGCAATCCTATCTTCTTAATTGCCACTCGGGCAATCACATAATGTTTCCTTAATATGTAAGTTCCGGATATTTCTCTGTAATACCTTTGTAGAATAAATCAAGCGCTTCCTCTAAGGTTGCATTACCTTCAAAGTAGTTTTTCATTGCTTTCTGGAACCCTTCATTGCATCCCTGATCATATGGAGAAAGGTTGCTTAAGTCGAGGCTGTATACACCTGCACAGTACATCTCAAGTGGATTCTGTCCACCTAAAATTTTGCTGGAGTAGCTTGTATCCTCTGCCATCTCTTCCATTACAATCTGGTTATTTACAAAATCATCATCATCTACAACGATCTCTTTCATGACATCTGCATCGGTTGTCATCGTAAGCATAATATCTTTGATGGTTGCTGCGTTATCAGTACCTGCTGCAGCAGCGATCCATGTACCACCCCAGAAGAAGCCCTGTGGTCCTTCAGCAGCACCCCAGCCTCCTTCGTATCCGATAGAACCTTCTGTATCAGCAGCCATAGAGAAGTTTACTAACCATGCTGGTCCAAAGTAGCAGAATACTTTTCCTTCCGGGAAGAAACCTTTTCTCCAGTCATCGCTCCACATATCGTGAACACCAGTCTCACCGGCATCTACCATTTTCTTGGAGTCTTCCACCCATTTCATAATATTATCATCAATGTTTACTTTTCCGTCTTCTACCCATTTGGAAGTAACATTGTTCGAATATACACGGTATGTATCATTTACAGAAGATGTCATCTGATATCCGGCAGCTTTCATCTTTTCTGCTGTAGCGTTGAAGGTATCCCAGTCAGAAACATATTTCTGGACTTCTGCCGGATCCTCGGATCCTAATACTTCTTTTGCAGCTTCACGGTTGTAGAATAATACACCCGGGCATCCCTGCCATGAAACACCTTTTAATACACCGTTCGAATCTGTTACAATATCTTTTGTATACTGGTACTGATCTTTCAGATCTTCGTCTGTGATTCCGAGATCTGCGACCGGCATTGTGTAATCTGTATCAACATATTTCAATGCATAATCTGCTTCTAATAAGAATAAGTCAATCTTATCATCCGCTGCAGCAGAATCCTGAGCTAAAAGATTTGCATCCAGGTTGTTCTGGTATGCATTGTCATCACTTGGTGTGATATTCCATTTTACTGTGATGTCCCCAATCTTACCTGTTGTAGCATCCACTTCTTCATATTTGTCATAGTGTGCTTTCAGACGTCTCTGGAACTCATCATTCCAACAATAGATGTTCAAAACTTTTCCTTCATCTGCTGCAACGTTCTCTCCGTCCGCTGCCTCTGTAGATGCTGCCGTGTTGTCTGCTGCATCCTGTTTCTGTCCTGCCTCCCCTGAAGCTGCGTCGCTTCCGCATCCAGCAAGCATGGATGCTGTCATTGCTGTAGCAAGTAATGCTGATAACAATTTTTTCTTCATGTTTTCTTCCTCCCTAAATATGTCTGGTTCGTTTTTGTAAGTTTATTGTATGTTTTTTCCCACTCATAATATATAAAATTCATTGACAAAATATCATTTTCATGCTATCTTTTGCATCAATATAGTATTACATTAGACTGTGAATTTTACGAAGTGAAAAAGCAGGGTAAAATCAGGGGGTTTTCCTATGGATCTTTCTAAAGAATGGTACCGGAGTGAATTTGTAAATCAGGAAATGTTAGAACAGCACCGTGTCATTGAAACTGAATATACGTTCTATGACGCGATTGCAAATGGAAATATCGAATATGTACAGGATAACTGTAAAAATCAGACCTTCACCAACCCGGATGGAATGGGAAAACTGTCCGACGACAAACTTCAGAATATCCGCTATCACTTTGTTGTCACGACCGCCATGATCACAAGATACTGTGTGCATGCCGGAATGGAACAGGAACAGGCATACAGTCTCAGTGACTTTTATATTTTAAAAATGGATAAATGCAGGACGATCGACCAGATCAGCAGGCTGCACGATACGATGTGTCTTGATTTTTGCAGCCGCATGAATGAATTGAAACGCCGGCAGATTCTCTCCAAACCGATTGTACTCTGTCTAAACTACATTTATAGTCATATCCACTACCGCATTACCATCAAAGAATTGGCCGAATACCTGAGTCTGTCGGAAAGTTATCTGTCCAAATTATTTTTAAAAGAAATGGGAATTCCGCTCAGCCACTATATCACCGATTTAAAAATCGAAAAAGCAAAAAATCTGCTGCAATATTCAGATTACAGCATTGTCGAAATCGCCAATTATTTCTCTTTTGCTTCCCAGAGCCATTTTATTCAGGTTTTCCAGAAAAAAACTGGCATTACACCTTATAAGTACAGAATAATGTACTTCCGGACAAACTGGGAAGCGCCAAAGAAATCTTAAAAACTTTTTTTCGTAACTCTATGACATAATGTATTCAATCTCTGTGTGGTCTGTCAACATCGATTCTGTAACATAGCTGCCATCTGTTTCCACACCGTTTACGATCATTTTTATGCATCCACACTGTGCATGGTTACGGTTCTTCACAACAATATGTAAGTGTTTTCCACGGAAATCTTTTTCGATTTCAAACTGTTCCCACTCTTTTGGAATAGAAGGTGCTATGCGCAGTCCTTCAAAATCAGGCCGCATTCCAAGAATTCCCTCTACACAGCCCACCATCACGGTAGATGCCGTTCCTGTCAGCCAGTGTACATGGGAACGCCCGAACTGCGGGCTTGCCTTTCCCTCTGTAAACTGTCCATAGCAGTATGGCTCTAACACCCGGATCTCTGCGTCCGCATTCTGTGCTGCCGGTGAATTCTCCATAAAGTAAGTGAATGCCCGGTCTCCGTGTCCAAGCAGCGCCTCTGCCAGAATCAGCCAGCCCTGTGACTGGGAGAAAATACCTGCATTTTCCTTTGTTCCTGCATTGTAGATCACTGCCAGTGCTCCCTCAAATGCTTCTTTATGATATGGCGGATCCATAAGGATCGCACCAAACTTTGTGTTCAGCTTCTCATAAACATTTTCCATTGCTTTTTCTGTCTGCTCTTCTGTCGCAAGCCCGCTGATCACGCTCCAGCTCTGCGGATTCAGCCACATATTTGCCTCGTTGTCCGTTCTCTTTCCGATTGTCTCTCCTGCCTCTGTAAATCCGCGGATGAAACGGTCTTCATTCCAGCAGAACTCATTGATCACATCCCCCTGCTGTTTCTGTTTTTCTTCCAGATATGCAATATAATCTGTATCGCCTTTATACTCCGCAAATTTCTTCAGAATTGTCATTGCATAATAAAACTGCATCGCAACAAATGAAGACTCTCCTGCTTTTCCAAGTCTTAAACAATCATTCCAGTCGGCATAAAGTCCTGCCGGCATTCCGTGTACACCAAGATGATTCATGGAGAAATCAACTGCACGTTTCAAATGCTCATACACAGTTCCTTCCTCTTTGTCTGCAAAAGGGATCACCTCATCTAAAAATGCCATGTCACCGGTTTCGGAAATGTACTTATAAACGGTTGGGAACAGCCAGAGTGCATCATCTGCGCGATACTCCGGATGTCCTGTCTCGTTTACATAAGATGCATCTTCCGGTGTATCCTCATGCCCCGGATTGTGTGTAAATTTTACAAGCGGAAGTCCTGCTCCGTGATGCACCTGTGCAGAAAGCATGAAACGTATCTTATCTTTTGCCATCTCAGGTGCAAGGTGGATCACACCCTGGATATCCTGCACGGTATCACGATATCCGTAACCATTTCTTAAACCACAGTAAATGAAAGACGCTGCTCTTGACCAGATAAATGTCATGAAGCAGTTATAGGCATTCCATGTATTGATCATAGTATCAAATTCAGGACTTGGAGTTTTCACCTGAAAATGCTCTAATTTCTCATGCCAGTAACCGATCAGTTCTTTTACTTCTTTCTCACAAATCTCTTTTGGATTACTGTAATGTGCACAGATTTCTGCTGCTTCCTCATCATATTTCATTCCAAGAAGGAATGCGATATTTTTGCTTTCTCCCGGCTGTAATATAAGGTTCAAAGCAAGCGCTCCACAACTGTTCTCATTATAATTTAAAGTATTATCCAGTTTTCCGTTTACCACACCTGCCGGATTGGAATAATTGTGATAATGTCCGATAAAGTTCTCTTTTGAACCACAGTAAGATGTCACTTCCGCTCCTGCTGCCCCGAAGAACCGTTCTATCACAACTTTGTGATCGACCTCAACGCCTTCCTCCTGTCCATCTAAATTACCATGGATGAGCTGACGGATTCTGTTTTTTTCGAACTGTGTTCTTGTGATGAACTGGGAATACTGGAGATTCACCTGATCCTGTTCGTAATTGCTGTTATTGGTAAATTCCGCATAACCCGTGATCGTCAGTTTTCTTACTTTATCAGAAGTATTGGTGACATTTAAATCCCACACTTCATAAGATGCATTGAGTGGCACATAATAAAGTGCTTCTGTTCTGATATCTTTATATTCCGCATTGATTTTTGTATATGCAGTTCCATGATGACACTCACTCTTATAAGTTTTTAAATCTTTTCCGACCGGCTGCCAGGATGCAGACCAGAAATCATTTTCATCCTCATCTCTGATGTAAATGTATCTTCCCGGCTGATCAAAATCGTTAAAAATGTAACGAAGAATTCTTCCGTTTGCACCTGATTTTGCAAAGCTGTATCCGCCTGCGTTGTTTGAAATGATCGCACCATATTCCGGGGAACCAAGATAATTGGCCCACGGTGCCGGAGTGTCCGGTCTTGTAATCACATATTCTCTCTTTTCATCATCAAAATATCCGTATTGCATGTTCTGTCTCCTCGTTTTTTTATTATTTTAAAATCACGTTTACCGTATAGCATCCACCATTTGATTTTTCAATGGATGTTTTGCTTATCACTGCTTTCTTCCCTTCCATCCGGATGTCTAATTCCGGCATGGCAGCAACCTCACTGATCTGATAAGCTCCATAATCTTTCTTCTCCGCATTGTGATAGCGGATCACAAAGGTATTGCCTGCAAACTCCAGATGCACACCTGCATTTCCATCATCATCAAACTGCTCCTTCACCAGTTTCGGTTCTATTACAAGATCACCAAAACTTCCCTTCACACCAAAAACCTCTGTGATGATCGTAAGCATATACCAGCTCGCCGCACCGGTCAGATAAGCATACATGCCTCTGCCTTCTGCGTTAAAATATTCCGGGATTCCGGGATAAATTCTGCTTGTGTCAAAATCCAGTGCTGTATCTGCCAGTGTCTGCAATGCCTTGTATCCTTCCCGGATAAATCCTCTCTGATAAAGAGCATTGGCATACATGACCGTCATGTGTGAAAATACAGCTCCGTTTTCTTTTTCCCCGTAAGCAAAACCAAACATTCTGCCAAGATCAAATTTATTTTCATGGAAATTGGTATTCAGACGATAGCCTCCGGCATCCTTGTCATACAGATAGGTGTCTGCGCTCTCGCAGACTGCCTGTACCTGTTTTTCATCGGCTGTTCCACTCATAATGGCAAAGACCTGACCGGTGAGCATCATGCGTACATTGTTATCATATTTACCTTCCACCCTATTGCCATGATTATCATAATAGCTGTTAAACCACGCATGGTCTGCCCCATCATTGACCCATTCCTTCTGACGGATATACTCCATCATCCAGTCTGCCTTGCTGTAAAGACTCTCTGTAAGTTCATCTATCGCAACTGCCACTGTTCTTCCACTGACGTTATGACGGCATTTTTTTGTATAAGTCTTTAATAACTCCTGCTTTGCCTGAATATCTGTATACAAAGTATCTTCATCTGAAAGCAGCATCTGCATTTCTTCTAAAATTTCAATTTCTGTGCAGCCACACTGTTTTTCCAATGCTTTCAGGTAATCTGCAAGCTGCCGCAGATTTCCGGCATACGCACAGGTGAAGGCAACACTTTCGCCTTTCTCCTCTGCCATATCAAGTGCATCGTTCCAGTCTGCACCGCGAAGTCTGATGATGTTATGATCTCCGACTTCATAAAATGCACAGAGATTCTGCAGTAAAAGGTGTTCTAACACACTTCCGTAATAAACATCATTGTCCTCCGTTTTCTGGATCTCTCCATATGCACTGTTCCACTCCTCATCAATGGCTGTGCCTCTTTCCACCTGGCGGTCTTTAAAATATGAAACTTTTTTCAGAAGGATCTCAATATCCCCTGTCTGGTCAATGTAAAGCTTTGTTGTCAAAAACGGCCAGAATCCGTGATCCATCCACACACGCGTGATATGATTGCGGTCAGCAATAAATTCTCCCTGTTTCTCTCCGATGATGGTTGCATTGCTTCCGTCCATCCGCACACCACCGTAATTGTCTAAGATCATCTGTCTGACTCCTGATGGATTCATTAATAACAGTGCCAGACAATCCTGCCAGAGATCGCGCCAGCCTCTGCCGCCTTTTCCATAATCATGGTGTGGCAGAAATGAACATCCATAGATTCTTCTTAAGATTGGCTGAAAACTTACCCAGCGCATATAATTATCAAAATCCTGATTGCCCGTATAATATTTTACATTTACTTTTTTCTGCCAGTAATTTTGTGTTTTCTGAAGTGCTTTATTTACCTGTGCACTGGTTGCATAATCGGCTGCCACTTTCCGGATCTCATCCGCATCTTCTGTCACCCCGATGATGACCGTATAAGTTTTTGCTTCTCCAGGCTGCAATGTAATCTCTTCAAACCGGATGCCGCCTACTGCTTCTTTTCCTTCTGAATGGTATCCGGCTTTCACGCCATCCCTGTTTTCCAATACCGCTCTTGGATGTGTAAAACTTCCCCCTTCCCCGATGAACAGATCGACAGTCGGATAAAAATCTCTTGGACTGTTTCCCTCTCCATCCATACCGCAGACATAATAAACCATCTCATTTTTCTTATGTCCACGTTCATCAAAGGACATCGTCGGTCTGACACATACCCCGTTTGTTGTAACCGTAATGCGGTGCAGCAGAGAAGTTACATGTCTGTGATCCCGGATATTATCTGCACTTCTTCCATAAACCGGAACTGCTGCAACAGGTGTGATCGTCCGTGCAGCTTTGCTCTCATTACAGATCTCCACCTGCATGATCTCTGCTGCATGTGCAAGTGGCGCAAAAGAAGTTACTTTTGCAGACAATCCATATTTTTCAGAAGAGCGTGTGACTGTCTGCCACATAAATCCTGCTGTCAGGGTACTTTCTTCCTGCTCCTCTGTAAACCGGTTCAGTTCTGCTTCTGCGGACGCACCTGTTACAGACCAGCTTCCGATCCCTTTTATCTGGCACCAGAAATTTCTGGTAGAACGGTTATTATGTAAATTTTCTGCACTTACCGGCTCCATCAGAAATGTGTTCTGATCCACTTTTGAATCTCCGCCAAAATCCGGTGTCACTGCTGCTTTTAATCCTTTTTCATTCGCCACCGGCAGATACAGATAACTGTAATTTTCTGCCTTATCTAAAGTAAATGTTCCATCTTTATCCAAAAAACGTACTGCTGCCATAGTTCCTCCTTGTTCTGTTCATTGAAATTTTTAACTGTTCTTATCATAGCGGAACATATCAGCAAAAAAATGCCCCGCTTATTCTGCCAGCATCACTGCTCTTTTCCACTTTTCCCTCATTTTTTTTATCCAACATAAAAAACCTCCCTTTTCATTTTGTGTATTTATCCTAACAAATGAAAAGGAAGGTAAAAATCAAATTCTTGCACTAAATATCAAATTCATGCCATATTATAATAAAACCTATACTGCTTCATAGTCTTTTAGTCATCCATCCCACAGTTTAACCTCTGGGTTCTGCCGCTCGTAACATGGATTGACGGCAGGCTCATAACCTAAACTCCGGGCTACGCCATGCTGTTGACTGTTTTATATTTATAAAGCATCTCCGCATGGTTCTGTTCTTCGATCTGAATGTCTGCCAAAAGTTTTCTGACACCCGGATCACCGAATGCAAACACTTCCGTATTGTAAGTGGAAGAAACAAGTTTTTCTGTTCCGATACAGTCTGTTGCAAGGAAACAGTCCGTTTTCTTATCTTCGGAAGGTGCCATGCTGTAGGTAGCAGCCGGGTTATAATCTTTTCCATCACTGTCGTTGCAGTCGCAGGAAGGAACTTTTCCAGACAGCACCTGTGTCAGGGATTCTAAATGCTTCTGCTCTTTTCCATGCAGATCTGTGAACAGGTCAATAAGCACCTGATCTTTGGCAAGTTTACTGTATCTCTCGTATTTTTCCACGCAGCACTGCTCCTGTGTCTGTAAGTCTTTGATCACGGTTGTCTCTTTTTCGCTCAATATCATCTTTCTACCTCTTTCCGACGGATTTTAAAATCCGCACATTTTTTTCACGATGATATTATGAGTCATAAAAATGGTAATTATTCACTTCCTTCGTGAAAATCTGCCGCCCGGGCAGACAGACTGATAAATCTTTTTGGCGTCATTCCATATTTCTTTTTAAACTCCCGATGGAAATAAGACAAATTCGAAAATCCACAGGAAAGCGCCACCTCGAGCGTATTTGTCTCCCCATTTTCAAACTGGTCTGCCGCACGCTCCAGACGCACATTTTTGATGTACTGCACGCATGACATTCCCATGTATTTTTTGAAAAAACGCATAAAATAATACTCACTGAAAAAACAGATTCCGGCAAGTCCTGAAATCGTCAGTTCCTTCATATAGTGTGCATCGATATAACTTAAAACTTCTTTTAACTTTTTCGCATGTTCTGTCAAAATCGCATCTGCCTCTGTATTCCGGGTACAATATGGAATCAAAGCCGCCACAAGCTGCAACAGATATGACTTGATAGCAATCTCGTATCCGGGTGTTTTTTTGTCATACTCCGTGTTTATATCCTCAAACAGATCTGCTGCCTTTTCGTAAAGCGGATGTCCTTTTTTGATTACAAACGGCGGGATCAATTTCTGGTTCATCAGTGGATTCAAATACCGGATGGCACAGATATCCGCAGCCTTTGCACCAAGAAAATCCATATGAAACACATACGTTTCCGACTGCATGCGCTCCTCTTTCTCATTGGAAATCGCATGCAGCACCGCAGGCGGAATAAAAATCAGATCTCCCTCTTCCACATCATAAGTTTCAAGATGGATCTGATATGTGCAGCTTCCCTTCTCAATCCGTGTAAATTCTGCCTCCTCATGCCAGTGCGCCGTGACATAAGGATACTCTTTCCATAACGGCGTCACATATTTTTGCAGCGGAAAAATTTCTTCGCCGTGTCTGGTGTTCTCATGCTGGTCTAAGGATAAAGTTATTTTTTCTTTCATTGTATTGATTCCTCTTTAACATCATTGAAACAGGTTGCAAAACGCCTTCCAGGCTGTCTTAATCCACATTTGCATAGCAGTTTTGTGCAATAATTCCTTATATTTATGCAAGATTTTTTCTTTTCTATATTCTATTATAACAGTATCATACAATCAAGTGCAGAGATTGCGAAACTCAAAGAAATGTAAATTTAATTTTGAACAATTTTAATAAACCAAAAAATGAGTTTCGCACCCCAGAATCAAATGAAAGAAAAGGAGCATTTATGAAAAGAAAATGGTGGCACAATAAAGTAGCTTATCAGATTTACCCAAAAAGTTTTTTGGATACAAACGGAGATGGAATCGGTGACTTAAAGGGAATCATCTCAAAGCTGGACTATTTGAAAGAACTCGGAATCGACATCATCTGGCTCTCCCCGGTTTACGAATCCCCTTTTGTCGATCAGGGATATGACATTTCCGATTACTATAAAATTGCAGAACAGTTTGGCACAATGGATGATTTTGACACCCTTGTCGCCGAAATGAAAAAACGCGGTATGCATCTGATCATGGATCTTGTCGTCAATCACTGTTCCGACAAACACGAATGGTTTCAGAAAGCACTCGCCGACCCGGACGGTCCTTACGCCGGCTACTTCTATTTCCGCGAAGGAAAAGACGGCAAGGCACCAAGCAATTACCGCTCCTATTTTGGTGGATCTGCATGGACAAAAGTTCCCGGCACAAATAAATATTATCTCCACACCTTCGCTAAGGAGCAGCCCGATTTAAACTGGGAAAACCCGGTCGTCCGCAAAAAAATCTATGAGATGATCAACTGGTGGTTTGAAAAAGGCATTTCCGGTTTCCGTATCGATGCCATCATCAATATCAAGAAAAATCTTGATTTTCCATCCTTCCCGGCGGACGGCGATGACGGACTTGTCTCCTGCGATAAAATGTTAGCTTCCGCACATGGGATTGGCACATTTTTAGAGGAAATGAAACATGAAACATTTGACAAATACGACGCTTTTACGGTCGGCGAAGTATTTCATTTAAAAGAGGATGAACTGCGTGAATTTATCGGTGAGGACGGTCATTTTTCCACAAAATTTGACTTTTCCGCCCATGTGCTCTCCTATGGGGAACACGGCTGGTATGATGCTCCTGCCCTTGATTTCAACCGGTGGCGCACTGCGCTTTTTGACACCCAGAAAGCTGACCTTACCGTTGGCTTTGAGGCAAATATTATCGAAAACCATGATGAGCCACGAGGTGCTACACATTATCTGCCTGCACACGCCAGAAATGAAGCCGGTGTGAAAATGCTTGCAGCTACTTACTTTTTACTGCGCGGAATTCCTTTTATCTATCAGGGACAGGAAATCGGCATGACAAACTGTGTCCGAAACGATATTTCCGAATACGATGACATCAGCACCAAAGATCAATATCAGGCTGCTTTAAATGCCGGATGTTCGAAAGAGGCAGCACTTCACGCCTGCTATGAAAACAGCCGTGACAATGCAAGAACCCCTATGCAGTGGGACAATTCCCTGCACGGCGGTTTCACCACCGGAACCCCCTGGCTTGCGGAGAATCCAAACTATACAAAGATCAATGTAACAGACCAGATGAACCGGTCAGATTCCGTTCTCTCTTTTTACAAAGAACTGATCTCACTCCGCAAAGCACCGGAATACGTGGAAACCTTCACTTACGGAACGTTTGCCGCTGCTTATGAAGATGTGGACCATATGTTTGCATACTACCGCACCAGCGAAGAAACCGGACAACGCATTCTGGTTGCCGGAAATTTCGGCACAGACACCGTGACACTGCCGCTTGAAAAACAGGCTGACCGTGTACTTCTCACCAATGGAAAAGCTGCGGATGAAATTTTAAACAAAAACGGAGAAAGTGCTACGCTTTTATTGGGAAGCTGCGACTGTGTTGTTTTATTATTAGGGCAATAAATTTTCTTTTTCCTTGACAAATCATTTTTTTCGTGCTTATAATAGCGTTAATTGAAGCAGAACACAGGCTTTGACGGGAAGAAGTACAGTTAAGCGGAAGATACAGAAAGCTGCCGGCTGATGAGAGGCGCATCGGAATCTTAATTCGAATACATCCCCGAGCTTCACACCGAATTTGTTTTTGATATTTGATAATCTTGCAATAGTAGGCTGTGACGTAGTGGCGCACGTTAACCGCGCCGGAGTGTTGTCGGACACTCACGAAGGTAAGCAGTGTGAGCTGCTTATGAATTAAGGTGGTAACACGAGTTTAACCCTCGTCCTTTTATTAGGACGGGGGTTTTTGCGCGTATTAAATGAGCAGTGCCGTCTGAGGAAAGAACAAAATGCTGTGCTTGCACAATGCATTTTGTGATTTTCTTAGACGATAGGGCGAAGCCCGCGAACGAGAGAGCTTCGCTCTCGAGTGGGCACTGCGGATTTTAATCGTTCACTCAAAAAAAGAAAGGAACCCAGTAAAATGACATTATACGACGAATTAGTTGCCCGCGGTCTTATCGCGCAGGTAACAGACGAAGAAGAGATCAAAGATTTGATCAACAACGGAAAAGCAACTTTTTATATCGGATTTGATCCGACAGCAGACAGCCTTCACGTAGGACATTTCATGGCACTCTGCCTCATGAAACGTCTCCAGATGGCTGGAAACAAACCAATCGCTTTAATCGGTGGCGGTACCGCAATGATCGGTGATCCGTCCGGACGTACCGACATGCGTCAGATGATGACACCGGAAACCATCCAGCACAACTGTGACTGCTTCAAGAAACAGATGAGCCGTTTCATCGACTTCTCCGATGGAAAAGCATTAATGGTAAATAACGCTGACTGGCTCATGGACTTAAATTACATCGACGTTCTCCGTGAAGTTGGTGCTCATTTCTCTGTAAACCGTATGCTCACTGCTGAGTGCTACAAACAGCGTATGGAGAAAGGCTTAAGCTTCTTGGAGTTCAACTACATGATCATGCAGAGCTACGATTTCTACACCTTATACCAGAAATACGGCTGCAACATGGAGTTCGGCGGCGATGACCAGTGGAGCAACATGTTAGGTGGTACCGAGCTGATCCGCCGTAAACTCGGAAAAGACGCTTACGCTATGACCATCAACCTTCTTTTAAATTCTGAGGGAAAAAAGATGGGAAAAACCCAGTCCGGCGCTGTATGGCTTGATCCTGAGAAAACTTCTCCATTCGACTTCTTCCAGTACTGGAGAAACGTGGCAGACTCTGACGTATTAAAATGTATCCGTATGCTGACTTTCCTTCCATTAGAGGAAATCGATGCAATGGAAAGCTGGGAAGGTGCACAGCTTAATCAGGCAAAAGAAATCCTTGCATTCGAGCTGACCAAATTAGTTCACGGGGAAGAGGAAGCAACAAAAGCAAGAGAAGCTTCCCACGCACTTTTTGCCGGTGGCGGAGATTCCGCACATATGCCAACGGTAGAGTTATCCTCTGCTGATTTTGCAGACGGCGATATGGATATCCTGTCTCTTCTCGTAAAAACAGAGCTCGCTCCATCCCGTTCCGACGCAAGACGTGCCGTAGAACAGGGCGGTGTCTCAGTTGCAGACGAGAAAGTAACCGATATCAAGACAGCTTACAATGCAGATTCCTTTGGAGCAGATGGACTTGTTGTAAAACGTGGTAAAAAGAAATTTGTGAAAGTAATCGTAAAATAATGAACTGTATCATAAGAAATGCACAAATGAGCGACTATGACTCCGTCGTGCGCATCTTAAATCAGGGGCAGGCGCTTCATATAAACTGGCGTCCCGATATTTACAAACCCAATGATGCGCTTCTGCCAAAGGCAGTATTTGAGGAAATCGTAAAAGGCGATACTTTCTATATTGCAGAAAATGAAGGAAATGTGATCGGAATTTTAGAACTTATCTTCCGGCATATTGAATCTCCTGCACAGGTGACACGGGACATTGTTTTTATCGACACAATGGCGGTTGACGAACCTTACCGCGGCATGGGTGTCGGACATCTTTTCTTTGAAAAAGTAAAAGAGATAAAAGCAAAAAAAAGGCTGGATGGCATTGAACTTCAAGTAAATGCTAAAAATCAGGCCGCTTACGAGATGTACTGTAATTACGGATTTACGGAAAAATCCATTAATATGGAATTACTGTAAAAACTATATTTACCTAAAAAAGGACACATACCTCTGATGCTATTACGCATTATCTGGTATGTGTCCTGGTTTTTATCTTCTTTTTATTTTATTGGTTGACATAATTTTTAATCCACTTTACTGCATAAAGAGGAATATTCGTCATCCAATCCTGCTCTCTATAATCCGACATTGATGTTCGGACTGCATAAGATGGTTGATACTTTTCACAAAAAGCTTTCAAACTCTTTGCTTTCAGATTTTCTTCCGCCTTTACTTCAATTGGAATAACAGATGTTTTTCCCTGAACTAAAAAATCAATCTCTCCCTTGGAATTTTGCGTTGAATAATAGTAAGGTATCACTCCGACATCTGATATTAACTGCTGCAATATATACTGCTCTGTCAGTGCTCCCTTAAATTCAGTAAAAATCTTATTTCCTTCTATAATCACTTTTGCATCCAGATCTGTCATCGCTATGAGCAATCCAATATCCACTAAAAAAAGCTTAAAAGCATCAAAATCAATATATGCTTTCAATGGAAGATCCGGTTTTTGAATCCGCTGTACTTTATGAATCAATCCACAATCCAATAACCATTGAATAGCCAGCTCAAAATCCTTTGCCCTGCTCCCCTCGCGTACCTGTCCATAAATATATTTTTTATTCTCTTTTGCAAGCTGCATCGGAATCGAATTCCACACAAGATTCAGTCTTGGAACAAGCTTTATTTCAGCATGTTTTGAAAAATCCTGCTGATAATAGTTAATAAGATTTTTCTGAATCGCACGAACACGATTATAATCCTTTTTTTCCGAAAAATCTTTTACCACCTCTGGCATCCCACCTACAAAATAGTATTCCCTTAAACGTTCTATATATTTTGTTTTGAACACTGTTACCATCTGCGTATCACAACTGTCTAACATGGAAACAAATTGTTTCTCTCCCATTGCGCACAAAAATTCCCTGAAATTAAGCGGATACAAATCAAGAAAATCTACCTTCCCAACTGGAAATGACGTACCTTGGTGTAATGCAACTCCAAGAAGTGATCCTGCTGCAACAATTGCATACTGAGGTGCATTTTCATAAAAATACTTTAATGATGTAAGTGCTTTTGGTACTTCCTGAACTTCGTCGAAAATGATCAGCGTATTCTCTGCCTCAATAGAAACTCCTGTCTCAGCACTGATCGATAAAACCAGTCTTTCAATGTCTAAATCTCCTTCGAATACCTGTTTCATACGGGCGTTATTATCAAAATTAACATAGGCTGTCTTCTCAAAATACTGTTGACCAAATGTCTTCATGATCCATGTTTTTCCGACCTGTCTTGCCCCGCGGATAATCAATGGTTTTCTATTTTCATTTTCTTTCCATTCTTTCATTCGTGATAATGCAAATCGTTCCATGAGCCTTCCTCCAACTCCTATATTCTATAAGCATCCATTAAATTATTTCCATATATCTGCATTATAAAATTGTACCCTGCTGGTGTCAACATTATTAAGGACGTAAATATGTATTTACGTAGCACTTTTAAGGACGAAAAATGTACAAATGCATCATTTCCAAGTACCGCCGGAATGTGTACCTTCCATAAATAAATTAAAGGAACCATCAAGCATATAAAGAAGTTCATAATTTTTGTGCTTATGTGCCATTTCTACCGTATCATATATAATTCTGGTATCAATAAATCTATCCTTTTATCCGAGAACAGTTCTTTAAACTTTTTGAGACTTTTACCGGATGTATTGGCTTCAGATTTAACCTCAATCGAAAATAGGAGCAGTGCGATTGAAAAAATCCAATCGCACTGCTCTTATTTCTTCTCTCCGCCAACCTTGCGGAAGTTATTGAAATCATTCACGACTTCCCGGACACACCAGACCAGTGTATCGAATGCGCCCGCCTCATACAGATTGATCAGGATCATACCGACCGGGATTGCAAGGATCATCCCCACAACACTGCCCACCCTGTAACCGATGAACATGAATAACAGCGATGCAAACGGATCAAGTCCTACGGAATCGCCGATCAGCTTCGGCTGTACGACCTGGTGCACGACAAGAGAGACCACATATAAAACGATCATGCCGACCGCCATCTTGTAATCTCCGGTAAAAAGTTTGATAACCGCCCACGGACAGAGCACTGTTCCCGTTCCAAACACCGGAAGCATATCCAGAAACGCAATGCCAAAGGCGATCAGCCATGCAAAATCTACCCGGAGGATCAAAAGACCGATCAGAAGAATGACATAAATAACGCCCATGATCTTAAACTGTGCTTTAAAATAGCCTCCTACCGCATGCACAAGCTGTTTATAGATACGTTCTGTTTTTGCAAGGAATCCGGCAGATAAATGTTTCTCCACCCCGGTGATCAGTTTGTCTTTATCTGCAATAAAAAAATATGCTGCAAGCAGTCCTACGACTATGCCAACGATCATATCCGGCAGGCTTTTGGCAAATTCTCCGATTGCCCCAAGCGTTGCAGAATCTGAGCTGGACACAAAATTTGTCAAAAAATCCTGAATCGCAGTTCCGATGGCGCTTAAATCCACATTCTGCGTAAATGGCAGTTTTTCTAGCAGCTGCTGCAGCTGATTGATTGCCTCGGAAAATTCGGTTCCGGCATTGGCAGACATCGTTGGCAGATACGCCATAAATGCTCCGATTCCTTTCGCAAGGACTGCCCCTGCGCCATAACAGGCCAGCACTACCAGTCCGATGACCAGCACGATCATGATGACCGAACCATATTTCCGTTTAATTTTGATCCGTTTCTCCAGAAACTTCACCATCGGATTTGCAATCATCGCAAAAATCATTCCCACCACAAACGGCATAAAATAGATCAGCAATTTTGGAAGAAATGCGAACACAAAAATCAACAAAAACACTGCCCAAAGCAGATTGCATGCAATTTTTAAATATTTTGTCCTGAAATTGCTCATAACTTCTCTTTTTCCTCTCGATCAAAAAATCTTTTCCATAGATTATTTTCCATAAATTGCTTTCTATTTTAACACATTCTTTTTTTGAAAAAAATATATTCCCGAATCTTTTATACTTTCTTTACCAAATCTTTATTTTTCCGCTATAAGAGCTGCTCCGTGTCCTACAAATAGAGTTTAAATCTTCTTTTTTACAAGAAAATGGTTTGCAGCCGTAACCCCGGCTCCTGCCAACAAAAGAAAATAGAAGTTCAGTCCCCTGCTGATCAGCATGGATGGGATCAGACTGCCCTTAGAAAATACCGGTGCAAAGACTGACCGATACATCAGTTCGGTGATTCCCTGCGCTCCCGGCAGCGGAAGCATATCCACCGCAATATAGACCGATGCCTGTAATAGAACTACCTCCTGTATGGAAGTCCCCGCCTGTCCAAGTCCGAGATATACCATATAAGTAAGCAGAAATACACTACACCTCTGCAAAAACGTCACGGCGATGACCACTATTAATTTTCCCGGATGCTGCTTCAGCCAATCCACGGCATTTCTATAGTTTCCCGTAAATGTCTGCACCTTATCCATGCGCTGTGGATTTGCTTTCCAGATGTCGAGCCGGATAAACTGCTTTTCCACCCACGCCCAAACGACAATCATCCACTGTGGAAAAAGCATTGCGGCAAGTACAACTGCAACGACAACCGTGTTCAGCGCAAGCCCCAGCAAATATAATGGAAAAAAGGACTGCAGCTCTGTTTTCAATGCGCCGCCGCAAAAAAGTAACATTCCGACACCTAAAACTACCAACACAATTTTATAAATTACTGCCACCGTCATAAGCACTATGGTACTGTCAGAACCTTTGTTTCCATCTTTGTTCATATAATAAAGCTGCACCGGCTGCCCACCTGTTGCGGATGGTGTGATGCCCGAATAAAAAAATCCAATAAACGAATATTGGATACAGCGCCACAGAGAACATACCTTTTCTTTTCCAACAACACAGAGAACGGTTGTCTGACTGTCTGTTTTTTTTCGCATGGATGTGAGCAGATACCAGATCATGCTGCCCTCTGCGCAGACAAAAAATAACGCCAGTCCTGCCGCTGCAATCAGGTACGGAACTGACATATTTTTTACTGCCTGATAAATTTCTGACAGATTCTGTCCATGGAGTAACGTATAAAAAGTCAAAAACATAATCCCAAGAAACAAGACTGTCTGCAAGATTTTCTTTTTCATATCCACGTAGCCACCTTTCCTCTTTTTTGGACAGAACTGTTACGCAATTTTTTCAACAGCACAAACCGTTTCTTCCTGCACAGACATTTCCACTAATTCTCTCAAACTTCCTTCAAAAATCCGTTTCCGTCCAAATTTTTCCATGAAATCCTTTGGTGTCACAAGGGAAAAATGTTTTTCCCAATGACAGACGCCGTACTCCTCTAATACCCGTGCCACGTAGGAAGAACAGGTGTAATGGTTTTCCTGGTAAAATGGAATGTTCCACAAAATAAATGGTAATCCTGCAACTGCATAATGATAATGAAATCTTTCCTGCATAGCCAGACGCAGTTCCTGACGGATTGCCTCCTTTTGTGCAAGCGAACACTCAATACTACACACCATATAATCAGCCGTTGGAAACACCGTTAAGATTTTTCTTTTATCCTCTTTTTCAAATCCGGCAAACAGCGGAACCGCAGGATTTCTGCGTCCCACACTGTATGCCTCCTCAAGTTCCGCATCCATCGAAAGAACCACATGAATGTACTTCTGTTTGATGACCTGCCGTATCATTCCGGCAAAAAATCCCGGTGTATCTACAAATGCAATATAAATCTGTGCCATATCTTTATTCCTCTGTACTTTTTTCTTATCACTGGAACTGATAAATTTTTCTTGCCATGCGGTAGCCGCCGACTGTGATTTTTCCACCTAATCTTCCCGGCAGATAAGTAAGACCGCTTAAAGTAGAACATCTTAACCGGTAATAAAGTATCCTGTCATAATCCTTCACCTGCTCCCACATCCTTTTACGTTTCTGGAACGCCTCCTCTGTTTTGATCAGAAGAAGATGGATTGAAGAAATGGACAACATGATCGAAATATTGCGCATCATGTAAACGGCCAGTTTTGGATACATTTTTTTCACTTCTCTTAAATCCACACTTTTTGCAACAAGCTCTGTCACGCGGATCTGCTGGTCGATACGCTTCATCAGGACTTTCTCGTTGACCGACTGATCTTCCCTTCCAAGGTAGTAATGATACAGGTCAATATCCATGTAGTAGAGATTCTTCGCATACGGAAGCGGCTGATAGGAAAACAGGTTATCCACATAAAACGTGTGCTCCGGCAGTTTTACCCCCGACTGTCTCAATACTTTCGTCTGAAACATAAGTGCATGCATAATCAAATACTGCGATGGATGAAAATGTCCGATTGTGTTCCAGTTGCACATTTTTTCAGTTGGAAATACATTTCTGTAATTCATCGGTTTCTGGATTCCCTCATCCAGATGATCGTACACATAATTACAGATGATCAGATCCGGGAACTGTGCGACTTCAAAACTTTTTATTTTATCTAACATTTTCAGATAAGCATCACGGTCGAACCAATCGTCGGAATCCACGACTTTATAATAAAGTCCATGCGCCAGCTCCAGCCCTTTGTTCACACCGGAACCATGACCGCCGTTTGGCTTATGCACCGCTTTTACAATGTTTGGATAAAGCATTTCGTATTCATCTGCGATCGCACCTGTCCGGTCGGAAGAACCATCGTCAATAATGAGGATCTCGACATCCTCGCCGCCCACCAAAAGTGAATCCACACATCTTCGCATATAATTTTCTGAATTGTAACATGGGATTGTAAATGTGATATATTTCATTTGGAATGACCTCCGCTATACTCTGTAACATTTTTACTGTTAACGAGTATAACGGTTCATTCTTAAAATACACATGGATTATTCTAAAGAAAAGGTAAAGATTACCTATACAAAATGTTAAATCTTCAATAATTCGATCATAAACAGCCAGACCAGTCCATAATAAGTAACCACTGCTACCAAATCGTTGACTGTCGTAATTAATGGTCCTGACGCGACTGCCGGATCGACTTTGATCTTATGGAAAAGCAGTGGGATCGTTGTTCCGACAAGGCTCGAGATCACCATCGCAAGCATTAAGGAAACTCCCACACAGCCTGAGATCAAAAACGAATAGGAAAGCGCATTTCCTTTTATGAAACACACATAGAGTCCGATAAATACAAATGCCATAATTCCAAGAAACAGTCCATTTGCAAAACCAATGCGCATCTCTTTCAAAATCAGTCCAAACTTATCTTTCCGGTTTAAATTCTCATCCATCAGCACACGGATCGTCACCGCCAGCGACTGGGTTCCGACATTTCCTGCCATATCTAAAATCAATGACTGGAAACACATCACAATCGGGATCACTGCAACGACCGTCTCAAAAATTCCGACAACCGAAGATACCACCATTCCCAAAAACAGCAGGATGATCAGCCACGGGAGACGTTTTTTCATACTCTGAAACGTTGTCTCCTCCAAATCTTCTTCTGCAGTAAGACCGGCTAACTTCGCATAGTCCTCTCCCATCTCTTCATCCACGGCTTCCACGATGTCGTAAGCTGTGATGACTCCTAAGATTTTTCCTTCCTCTGACAATACCGGAATGGAATCCTCTGCGTAGTCTTTTAACCGTTCGATACACTCACTGATTTTCTCATGTGCTCCCACATACGGATAGGAAGTCGAGATCAGATTGTCCAGATCCTGATAATCTCTTGCCACGATCAGGTCTTTTAAGTCGATTGCTCCATAATACTGCTCATTTTCATCTACTACATAGATCGTTGAGATATTATCGTTCTCTCCCGCCTGACGGATCAGCTCATGCGTTGCCTGACGGATGTTCAGATTCTTTCCTATGACGATAAAATTCGTTGTCATTTTGCTACCGATCTCATCATCTTCATAAGATAAAATCAGTTTTACATCTTTTTCCGCATCATCATCCAGCAGATCGACGATCCTGGTCTTAGTGTCCGCATCCAGATTCTCCAGAACATCGACCGCATCATCGGAATCCATCTCCGAAATGACTCTGGCAGCATTTTCCAGGTTGATCTCCTGCAAATACTCTGCCGCATCCTCGGTATAGGAAAGGATTTCCGCAATATACTCCTCTCCAAGCAACGGATAGAGTTTTTTTCTTTCCTCCGGTGTCATCTGCTCCATTGCATCCGCAATGTCGCTCTCATGATAATCGGAGATTTTTTCGAGCAATTCTTCTTTTCCAAGATTGCTCCGGAATAATGTTAATAATTCTTCTACATAAGTCGGTTCTTTTAATACTTCTTTTTGCATTTCTGCCTCCTGTTCTCCCTGAAAAAAGGGCATAAAAAACCACCGCTTTACTTCCAAGCAGCATGTGTAAGTTCCTGCTGTTATAGTTCATGACAATAGATTGTCCGCGAAGCGTGCACTCTATTGTATAGGCTTGTAAACCGGTGGTTTCAGAAGGCATATTCTATTATCACAGAGGTCAGACGCCCACAGACATCTGCCCTGTGCCAAAGCATTCAGAAAATCCATCGGTTTTGTTCTTTCGCCCCGCACTATCACAACTGTCCATGAATGTCACCTCCTAAAAAATTTCCATTGCTATTATATAATCGTGACCGGAAATGGTCAACTCATTTCTGCCTCATTTCTATCTGTCTTTCATAAATGCCTCAATCTCGTCTGGATCACGGATAATTGCCTCTGAGAGACACTCACAGCCGTTCTCTGTGATCAGAAGATCATCCTCGATACGGATTCCAATCTCCCATTCGTCAATGTAGAGTCCCGGTTCATCAGTAATGATGGCACCCGGTTGTAATGTTTCATTGCAAGCCGCTGTGACATCATGCACATCGATTCCAAGATGATGGGATACGCCATGCATATAATAAGTATCAATCTCGTCCTCTTTTTCGATCAGACCGAGTTTCATGCAGCCTGCTGCAAGCACTTTCTTTGCAATCTCATTTAACTCTTTTAACGTCATGCCCGGTTTTGCAGTCTTTGCAACCTCACGGTTTGCAGCTAAAACAATGTCGTAAACCTGTCTCTGGCGCTCTGTGTATGTTCCGTTTACCGGATAAGTTCTTGTGATATCTGCGCAGTATCCGCGGTATTTTGCCCCGAGATCCATCAGCAGTAAAGAACCATCCTCACAAATGTCAAGGTTTGTGTCGTAGTGAAGCATGGTTCCGTTCGCACCGCTTCCTACGATGGTAGGGAATGCAGTTCCCTCCGCTCCGTTATAGCGGATCATGTATTCAAAATCAGCCTGTGCCTGATATTCTGCCATTCCCGGCTCTAAATGTTTCATCACATACTGCAATGCTTTATCGGTAATGCCGATCGCCTCCCGCACAAGTGCTACTTCATCCCCGTCTTTTTGCATACGCAGTTCTGCGATCACCTGCGAAATATTTTTCACTGCATGTCCCGGATATTTTTCTGCAAATTCTTTTGCTTTGATCATATTGTAATCCGGCATGTCCTCAAACTGATATCTGTAACAGTCAAAATACAGGCTGTCGATATCTTCCCTTGCCATCATGCGGTCAACAGCGCCCTCAAAAGAATCTAAAAACATCACATTATCGATACCGGAAATCTCTTTTGCCTCATCCACTGTCACTTTTCTTCCGTACCAGCGCTCCTGTGTCGGGTCTGCTTCTTCGATAAATAGAATCACCTGCTCCTCTTTCAATGTCTTTTTCATCAAAAGAATCATATGGTCTCTTCTTAATCCTGTCAGATAAAAAAAGTTTCTGTCTGCCTCAAATGGTGCATATTCATCTGCACTCACATGGCTCTCAATCCCGGAAAATAAGATCAACGCTGACTGTCTCTCCATTTTCTCAAAAACCTGTTTTCTTCTCTCTGCAAAATTCATGGTTGTTCTCCTCTTTTTTCAATCATCTATTGACAGAAACTCAAATCGTATTTTCTGTCATAATAAAGGCAGGTTCTTTCATCTCTGAAAAAGCCTGCCCGAAAAACTTATTGGTTGTCACCTATGCCTCTGCGCTCATCTGGATTCTCGTTGTGATCTCTTTTACTTCAGCCATCAAAGCAGAATACATCTCCATCTCAATTCCAACCGGCGACATATGCGGATGCTCCTGTTTCATACGGTATGCCTGTACCAGTAAACTTCTCTTCACATCTTCAAGTTCTAAAAGCTGCTCTCTGCTCATAACCAATCTCCCACATAACATATTTTCATTTGCAGTGCACTATATCTCGTACGTGCGCCTCAACTATAATAGCATATATGGTAGATTTTAGCGCATGAAATTCATCGGCAAAAGTAACAATATTTTTTCTGACATTTGGCACATTTGTCTATTGCCTGAAAAATTTTCATCACTTTTTACAATTGCATCAGCGTTTGCAGTGCCTCATTTTCTACAATACATTTTCCGTGTTCTTTTATAAATGCAATTTGTCCGACCTCAGCATAACGGCAATTGTTATATTCTACAATTGTAAACGCAAATGGCCGTAATTCTTCCCTTGAAAAATGGATCAGATCCATCACAAGATAGTATTTTTGCTGGAATTTATAAAGACTGCTTGTAGGCTTTTTTTCTGTAAATGGTGCCAGACGGATCAATCGCAGCATTTCCTCCAGACTGGAAAACTCCAGACTAAACGGAACCGATGTCTCAAAAATTTCATTGTCCTCTTTCTGCTCAGTACCATTTGCATCTTCTGTCTCTGTCTTTTTTGCATCCTGGCTGTGCTTTGCCTTATATTTTTCGAGGAAATCATCGATAGCACTCTGTTTTTCCTCTTTATTCATCTGCCGAAATTCTGATAATTTTTCCGGTGCGAGCTGGTTCATCAGCTGTCCGACCGTATCCACAAGATTCTTAAAACTCATCTCGGAATCTCCGCCAAACGTGATCGCCATGCTGTGATCCTGCAAAAGTTCTGCCTTCACTACCGGTGAAATATTCTGCATACTGATATTGCCCTGCTCCTCTACCAGTTCCACCACCGCACGCATAAACTCCTGCGTCACCTCGGTATTTCCAATAATCTCATCAATATTGTATCCCATTTCACGGATTTCTTCTTCAGACAGTGCACATCTGATCTTATTTTCACCTAATCTCTCAATTTCCATATGTATTACCTTCTAAAACATCTTTCCGATGCTTTGCAATCCAAAAATACTTTATACCTTTCGAATGGCTTTGCATTCTTGGAATGCTGTTTCTTCTTATAAAGAATATGTTGTTATTTTCACAGCTATTATCCTATTTTTTTATGCATTTGTAAATAGGGTTTCGATTCCACATATCTGCCACAAAATAGGTCAATGCTGTCCATGTATACACGGAATAGAAAATGCCGTACTCATCAACACCGTCCTTTAAAATTTTCTGCGCCTGCTCTTTTGTCAGAAAAGAAAAGCCGTCAAAACATTCACTTCCCTCTGCACCGTCCTGTGACATACCTGTCAGAGTATCCCGGTTCAACACGATTTTCACAAGTGCGTTGCTCTCATCCGTCATTCCCGGTGTGCTGAAAAGACATGGATTGATCACTTCCAGTTCATCTGTATCCAAAACCTCAATTCCGGTTTCTTCTTTCAGTTCTCTTTTCGCAGTCACAAGCAATGGTTCGTCTTCCTCTTTATCTGCCGGATCGATCAGTCCCGCCGGGACACTCAGCAAAAATTGTCCTGCCGGATACCGGAATTCACGGTTCAATAATAGCTTTGGCTCACCGTTGGATGGATTCCAGATCGTGATGCAGCTCACCGCATCCGGAAGCATATTTTGAAATTCTTCCGTAGACTTCACTGCCACAAGATCATCTGCGCTCCGTCTTGTTGCATTATAGTAATGTCTGCCCTCGGCATACTGAAGATCAAATACTTTGATAAACTTTGTTTCCAACAGCGTTTTTATATTCTGTTTTGTGATTTTGGGACGCATAATAAACTTCCTTCCTTAACCGATGATTGCGAAACTCCTTTACACAATACTTTACATTGTTCTATATTCAGGAATTTTATAAAAATATACTCTGTTTCATTTTTACAATAATTTACACCCGATAGCGGTTCAGGCAGGAATAAATCTCCTGAATTCTTGGGATTGCGTATCCACCGGAGATAACGCCATGCTCTGCGGCAAATACCATTCCTTCCTGCTCTAACTTTTGTTCTAACCACTGTGCCGTTTCTGAAATGGTACGCTTTCCATCCACCAGATGTTCCACAGTATATTTCAAAAGCAGTCCCAGTGCCGCCGTCTGCTCGCTGTCGATCAACTGCTCGATATAGCGCAGGTCGACATTCTGTTTTCCAAGCATAAAGCCATCCACACCAAGCGTCTTTACCTTCAAGCGCTCCGGCTCGCCTTTTTTCACTTCTCCGCTCCGGTAGTCCCTGCGTTTTACCGCTCCATTCCTGTCTTTTTCCATGACACGGTGGCTATCCGGTAAAACAAATGGTTTTGCTGTCTCCTGCGCAATCGGAAATTGTCCACACAGTTCCTTCGCTTTCTCTGTGATATCCACAGGTTCGTACTGATCCATCTGGATCACAGTGTCTGCAATGTGGAAAAATGCCCCTGAACTTCCCGCAACCAGAATGGTGGAAATTCCTGCTTTTTCATACAGATCCCTTGCTCTGGACAAAAACGGTGTGATCGGCTCTTTGTCCGGACTTACTACTTTCTGCATAAAGGCATCCCTCACCATAAAATTGGTTGCTGAAGTATCCTCATCCAACAAAAGCAGTCTGCTGCCGGCCTCAATCGCTTCCACGATTCCAGCCGCCTGGGACGTGCTTCCACTCGCATCAGCAGTCGAAAAATCCTTCGTATCCCTGCCGTTTGGAAGATCATTGATAAACATGGAAATATCTACATTTTTGATAAATCTTCCATCCTCAGAGCGGAGCTTTTGTGCCGTTTCATCTGCGATCACATATTCCCTGCCATCTCCGGCAATATGATTGTATACGCCTAATTCCAACGCATTTAAAAGCGTAGATTTTCCATGATAACCGCCGCCTACGATCAGGGTGATTCCTTTGGGAACTCCCATTCCTGTAATCTTACCCCGGTGCGGCAGTTCTAATGTCACGCGCATTGTTTCCGGAGAAACAAATTTTACAGACTGCTTCATTGGCTTGGAAGAGATACCGCTCTCCCTTGGCAGCACAGAGTCATCCGCCACAAACGCAGCCAGCCCAAGTTCTGGCAGCTTCTCACGGATTGCCTGCTGATCTTCTGCCAGTTCCACAACCTCTTTTACTTTTTGCGCATTCAGATTTTTATAATAAAAAGACTGCTCCACGCACTGTGGCAGATATTCAAATAAGATTTTTTCGAGTTCTTTTGCATTGATCGTTCTTCCATTTGCAGGAAACCCGACTGCAAATCTGGCGGTAATCTCTTTTTCACTGATTTCACATGCTGTCCTCTGCAGCACTTCCTGTCCGCAGTGTGTCACTGAGATCAGTCCGCTTTTACCGGAGCCCTTCGCTTTAAAGTTAAACTGATTCACTTTTGCCGCAAAATTGCGAAGCAGTTCATCCGCCAATGCGGTTCTTGTCAGCTTATCCTTCATCGCAAATGCCGGGAATCCGGCTGCCTTCGCATCCACTGTCACCCTCACATCCGATGGTGCCGCAAACGGATCGCCCTGCACATGGTCAATTGACAATATGTATTTGGGGAACTGGTAACTTCCGCGCAGGGATTTGTATAATGGGTAACTTTTATGGTCTATTGTTTTTAATTGTGATTGTAGGTCGTTGTATGATTGCATGGAGGGACTCCTTTTTGTATTGTGTTTTTATGAAATTTTTGTGCTATTTGCTCGTCTTTCTTATTTGCAAATATGTACCGCCTCTAATTAATTACTTCATTTAACTGAAAACTATGAAAAAGTATCAAATAGGTTTTCTTTATAGTATCCATGATATCATATAAATAACTTTATTGGGCAGATATTTTTTATAGATATTACGGAAAGTAAGTTATTTTCATTCAGCAGCAAAACACTTGCTGCTTTGCTGCTGAATGAAGTGATTCACGAATGAACAGGCTCCTTTTACAATGCAAAAACTTAAAATGAATTTTTTTCATCTATTAGAATCACTTTTTACTTGTTTTTTAAAGATAAACTCCCTTGCCCCTCATGAATAAGGGGCAAGGGAGTTAAAAATCTGAATTTTATGTAGGGTTACTTTTGACATCTACATAAAATTTAATATAAATGTTTCCTTTTTCGATAGTATGTAACACCGGCAAAACCGGATCCTAATAAAAACAACCATGCTGCCAATACCAAAAGATTATCGTCTTCGCCTGTCTTAGGAGATTCATTTTTCATTGAATCTGTCTGTTCCGTATTATTTTGAGGCACGGACTGCGGATTTTGATTTGCAGGATTTTGATTTGCAGGATTTTGATTTGTATTCAATTCCTTAACATCATCATCCGGCTTCTGGCTTTCACTCTGCTGAATTGCAAACGCAGTACTTGCCGAACCATCTGTCCACAGAATTTCCAGACTGTGTGTTCCTGCTGTCAGAGTGTCCAGATAAGAGGACTTCAACGTAACAATTGTGGATCCGGACTTAGCTTCATAATTCTCTGCTCCAATCTGCACACCATCTACCTTAATTCCGGTAAATTTAGAAAAGTCGCCATTTCCCCGGACTGTGAGGCTGTTACCGCTCTGCAGGGCATAGCTGCTTCCTGTTCCTTCCGTGATTGCATAAGGAGTTTTGATTTCTCCCTCCGGAGTCTCTGCTGCTTTTTTTGGTATCACAACATCCGCCGCTTTAATCGCAGTCGTTCCACCTGCATCACTGAAATAACTGCCACACTTTGTACAAATCCAATACTCTATATTTCCATCTGTCGTCTGAGTTGCCTCTTTCGCATCAACCTTAGACAGTGTATGACCACCGTAAATATTCTTACACAGATTTCCAGAAACTTCAATCGTTGTTCCTGCTACTACCGGAACAGTAGCTTCGTCACCCTCACCGTATGCTGCCAGGCCAGGATTTTTCTCGCTGTCAAAGGAACAGTCTGTATAAGTGCCTTCTGTATGTGTTCCAACAAATCCTCCGGCTTTATAGTCAGGACTGGCTGCTGTCACTTTTCCGGCAGCATAGCATTTCTCCAGTATCGCACCACCTGTCACATTTTCTTCTCCGATTTCTCCTGCAAATCCTCCCACTTTCGGATTGAATCCGTTTACTGAACTTGTCACATCACCGAGTGCGGCACAGGAAGAAGACTTTCCCTTCTCCATGTATCCCGCAAATCCTCCGGCGCGCCATTCATTTGCGACAACATCAACTTTTGCAATGCAATTATCGAAAGTACTCATTGTGGCTGAATCAGCTTCCCCTGCATATCCTACAAAGCCTCCGATTGCCCATAATCCTGTGATTTTTCCGGTTACTTTGCAATTCGTATAAGTGGAACTGGCATCCATTCCCACAAAACCACCTATATTATCACCGCCTTCGATCGTAACGTCTGCCCTGCAGTTATTTGCCGTTACACGACATGCCTGTCCAATTAGTCCGCCTGATATCATTGCCTTTCCTACTCTTGTATTTATAATTGTTCCAGATACGGAAATATCATCAAAACGGATCGTATGACCAGAATTTGCCATTACAAATCCGGCTAAAATGGCAGAACTACTTTGTTCCATTCCTTCATCCATTGCATAAATTCTGGCATCCACAATGTTGAGATCTTTCACTCCAACATTCGTTGCAGCTCCTGCATTATCTCTTATATTCCCAAAAAGTCCCGCACTGTTTTTATCTGTACGTTCGTCTACAATAAGACCTTTGATCGTCTTTCCGTTCCCATCCAGAAAACCTGCGAACGTTTTATTCTCGGTTGCTCCGCCCTCATACCACTTATATACGCCGATTGGATTCCATCTGTGTGCAGACAGATCGATATCATTTTCCAATCTGAAATACGCATCCTTATATACTGTTCCATTTTCCACATCTTTTGCAATTTTAGCAAGCTGTGCTCCGTCTGTGATCTGATATGGATCTGCTTCCGTACCGCTTCCTCCTGCAAAATCTGCTGCCGCATTGTCCCGCCATGCTGTCTCCGGAACTCCGTCATCTGCCATAACCGGCATCCGTATGAATAACACTGCGATAAAACAGATGAGCATTGCTCCAGCATACTTAATTTTCTCTTTCATACCCAATCCTTTCCTTTACTGTAATTTATTTGAATATATTCGTAAAAATATTCAGATAATTTTATTATATCTGCAAAAACAGCTTTCTTCAATCTGTCCGGCTCAAGCGGTTAATTTCCGGCTCAAGTGGTTTTTTTGCTGCTGTTTCTTGTTTTTTTTCCGGAATTCATCTATTATGAAGTCAGATTATTTTTACGAAAGAGGAATTTGCCATGAGGATTGCATTGGTTGACGACTATCCTAATGATTTAAGTATTATGCATCAGTTTCTTGCAGAGGCATTAGATACGGACTCTGTCATTACAGAATTTCATAATGGAGAAGATTTTTTACAGCACTGGAGTGCAGATACTTTCGATCTGATCGTTCTTGATATTTATATGGAACAGTTAACAGGGATCGAGATCGCACGGGTCATACGGGAAACGGATCCGAATGTCTGCCTTGTATTTGCCACTACAAGCAATGAATTCGCAAGTGAAAGTTATGAGGTGAATGCCTGTTATTATCTTTGCAAACCTTTTTTGAAGCAACAGGTTCTTGCAATGCTTGACCGGATCGGTCAGCAAAATCTTGAAGTTTCACGTACCGTCCTTCTTCCGAATGGGGAAAAAGTACTTTTACGCAGCATTATTTACGCAGATTACGCCTCTCACCGGGTAACTTTGCATTGTAAAAAGGATGAAACGATCACTCTGCGTGTACCCTTTCAGGAGATTGAACAGCTTCTGTGCCACTATTCCTATTTCTATAGTCCATGCAAAGGGATCATCGTTAATTTTTATGAAGTGTGCGGCCAGTCCGGTACGGTATTTTCCATGTCTGATGGCTCACTGATCCCGATCAGCCGCCGGAAGTCCGCTGATGTACTGTGTGCTTACTCATCGTTTTGCTTTGATAAGATCAGAAAGGAGATGTCATAATGCTTCCACCGCTTTCCCGCGTTTTTGAAATCTGCCTGTATTCCCTGCTGAACTTTTTTCCATTTTTGATATTTGCATTATATCCGTTCCTGGATGATCTCCGTTTTTCACGCACGAAAACCGGACTGTTGATTGTAGTCCTCACGTTTCTTCAGATTCTGTTCGGACTTCTCGCCTGTTTTTCAACCGGGAATATCTCTGCCGTATTGTCTTTGATCAGTACGCTTTCTTATGCATTTTTTTACTTTACTGTCATCAGGAAATCCCCAGGCCAGCTTTTATTCGTACTGCTTATGATTTCTAATATTGCCAATCTGGTCGTCATTACCGCAAAGTGTCTGGAAGGGCAGTTCTTCCCGGATTTTGCTCTTTTGCCTTACCGTTATTCAATGTCTTTGTTTATGGTGATCGTTGAAATTTTTATTTTAATACCGGTCTTTATTTTTCTGAAAAAAGTGATCACTCCTGCGATTTCCTGCTCACAGTCTTTTCATGAGTGGCGTTATCTCTGGCTGATCCCTGCAACCTTTTATCTGATCTGGTATTATATGGTCTATGGCAATTCGACTTTATCCGGGCTTGAGATCGCGCTGAACCCCAAAAACATCATTGTATCTGTCTTTGTCAATGCCGGAGCACTTCTTATCTACTCCATCGTTGCCAGATTGATCGTAAATCAGGAACAGATCTTAAAGCTGCAGCAGCAAAATCATCAACTGGAATTGCAGACTATCCAGTATGAAAAGCTTCAGGAAAGAATTGAAGATGCCCGCCGTGCAAAACATGATCTGCATCATCATCTGTCTGTTATGCAGGCTTATCTGGAGAAAAAAGATTATGAATCCTTAGCTTCCTATCTGGAACAGTATTGTAAGCAGTTACCGGATCATTCCCTGATCACGTTCTGTGAAAATATCGATGCAAATATCGTTCTGTCCCATTATGCACAGGAAGCAGAGCGTCTTGGCATTGCTTATTCTGTGGTCGCAAATATTCCGGCATCCTGTCCGGTTGAGGACCATGATCTTTCTGTTCTTTTTGGAAATCTGCTTGAAAATGCAGTGGATGCCTGTGTGGCTTCTAAGACAACTGCCCGAAGCATCTTTGTCCGGGCAGTTTATGAAAAAGGTTCTCTTTGTATTGCGATCGACAATACTTTTGATGGTAAAATTATGCAGGATCCGGATGGAACTTTCTTATCCTCCAAGCATGCCGGCAAGGGATTAGGTACTGTTTCCGTCCGGACAATTGCTTCAAAATATCATGGTACCTGCCGCTTTGACTGGAAGGATCAGACGTTTTTTGCATCCGTGATCTGCTTTGGGAAATAAAGGTTTTTTATTGTTTTTGCTATTTTATAATTTTAATTGACTTTTTTACTGTCTGTAATAATTCATCATTTGCGAATGAATTGCTTCAGGCACAATCGTTTTAGAACGCAGATAACCACAGAGATTTTCTATCATATCCCCGGATATTCCCATTCCCCACAGTAACGGAACCATTATTTTTTATCCATAAATTTCATCCGCAGTACCTATAAAAGTATAGTACATTTTCCACGAAAACCTCTGTAATTTTCTTCCAGTAGTTTGTGTCAAGTAATCGTTGGCAACTTCTCTTGTTGTTTTCCTTAATGTAACTATTATTTTTGAAGTATGCTTTGATCCATTGTCCTGCTTCACTTAGATCTTCTTCTGTCCGATCAGAATTTTTTATGCTATTTGCTCATCTTTCTTATGTGCAAATATATACCACCTGTATTAATTACTTCATTTGACTGAAAACTATGAATATGCATCAAATAGGATTTATTTATAGTATCCATGATATGATATAAATAACTTTATTGGGCAGATATTTTTATAGATATTACGTAAAGTAAGTTATTGTTCATTCGGCAGTAAAACACTTGCTGCTTTGCAGCGTAAAGAAGTGATTCACGAATGAGCAGGCTTCTTTTACGATGCAAAAACTTAAAATGATTTTTTTCATCTATTATAATCACTTTTTACTTGTTTTTTGAAAGATAAAACCCTGCATAATCACTGGGATTATGCAGGGTTTACCGTTCCCATTATAACATACCAAGTAATAACCGGGAACTACAGCTACACCTATTTACTTAGGTATGACAATTTCATTATAACATACCAAGTAATAACCGGGAACTACAGCTACAATGTATTATGGGAATCCAGTGATAATATTTTAAAAAAATATAAATGGAAAAGAAAAAGCCTTGCCATTACGCCAAGTGATGTAAACATCTTCTCGCAAACGTCCGAAACGCTTAATGGTACAGCTTTTAAAAATATTATATCACAAAGTCAAAAAAATAATACTTTAAATAAACGCGATCATATATAACGGTAATGTAATGATACCATCATCACTTACACCTATATTACCATCAACAAACTTGTATCCATAAGGATTATCTGCATTCATTTTCAAAATAGATTTTTAGGAATTAGCCCGCGTATTTCCACTTTTAACCTCAATCGGAACTACCACACCATCTTTTTGGATCATAACATCAATTTCTCTCTTTGTTGCCTCATTTTTATAGAAATATAACGGATATCCTTTCTTGTAAAATGCATCTGCTATGGCACATTCATATATACCGCCTTTTGAGTTTCCAAATAACGTATTTTCTACGATATGTTGCTTTAATGAAAAATCTTTCATCACCATCAAAAGAGATAAATCCGTTGTGTATGCCCTGAAAAAGTCATCTCTTGCATAGTCATTCAGATCAAATCTGACATCTGTTACAAGTTTGCATAAATGCACCATATCCGCACGAAGCAGCCACTCAATACTTGAAAAATATTTTTGTGCCCGGCCTCCATGCTCGACCTCTTTATATTGAAATTTATGGTTTACCTTATCCAGTAACTGTTTTACAAGAGAAAGATAACACTTCTCTGCTTTTACCTTTTCCTCAGCTGTTGCATAATGTGCTCCTTATAATATGATTTTTTACGTTCTGCACAGTAACGGAACCATTATTTTTTATCCATAAATTTCATCCGCAGTACCTGTAAAAGTATGGCATAATTTCCACGAAAACAACTGTAATTTTCTTCCAGCATGTGCTATGATGATGACATAAATGTAGCAACACGAAAGACATTCCACTGCACTTTTCCGTAAGCGCTGCGGATTTATGACACACAGAAGGAGGATTTTATGTACGAATTTACAGAAGACTGTATGCTTCATATTGATGCAATCGATGAAGAACACAAGCGTCTGTTCCAGATGATAAATGAAGCATTCGAATTAGTTGAGAAAACAGAGGATGTGACAGCCATCGGTCAAAGCCTGATCGCAAACCTGAAAGATTACGCAGCTACGCACCTTGCTCATGAGGAGGCTTATATGGAGAGTATCCATGATCCTGAGCTTCCTCTCCAGAAGACAGAACATGCTGCATTTGCAAAGACGATCAACGAATTTAAACTGGATACCACATCACCACGCAATGCCAAGAGATCGTTAAATGAACTTCTTACTTACCTCGTGCACTGGCTTTATCATCATATTTTAAGCAGCGATATGATGATCGGGAAAATGATCCCTACGGAAGAATCTACAGAGGATCCATTTGCATTCACGGACAAATACAAAACCGGCATCACATTTGTCGATGATGAGCACCGCAAGCTGTTTGAGATCATCAGTGATACCAATGACCTCATCCACGACCAGCTTTTACATGATAAATACGATGAGATCATGCGTCTGCTGGCAGAACTGAGAGATTATACGGAATTACATTTCAGCGAGGAAGAGGCTCTGATGGAGCGCATCCATTATCCTGAACTTCCTTCACAGAAACGGGCACACGCTGCATTTGTAGACCGTCTTGTAAATATCGATCTGGATGAAATGGAGGATCTGGATGACAACCAGCAGGTATATCTTCTTGATCTGATCCAGTTTTTACTGAACTGGCTTGCAAACCACATTCTTGCCTGTGATAAAAAAATTGGTGAATATATGCGCGAAAATCATATTTCTGAATAAGCAGGAACAGTTGTATGGGTTTTTACCCGAATGATAAAAGATCACAAGTCATCCGGTCAAAAACTCATACAACTTTTTTTTATTTTCTTACTTGACAAAGTCAAGTATTGGTTTTATACTGTGTGCAGTTGGAAACGTAAATACTCAGTTTTCGATATGAAAATTGGATTTCGCTTTGCGATGTAAGGAGGATTTATGCTAATATCAACTCTTTCCTACTATACAACTGAACTATATAAAGAATTTGCTGCTTACACAACAGAAAAGCTCCATGAGTTAGGTCTTAACTTTGGTCAGATGTACTTTATCATTTATGTGGGCAAACATCCTGAGTGTACCCCATCAGAACTGACCAGCGCCTTAAAACTGGACTGGGGACATTCGCAGCGCTCCGTTGCGAAACTTGCAGAAGATGGTTTTCTGATCAAAGAAAAGAAATCCGGCCGCAGTTACCGGTTAACCTTAACCCCTCTTGGGAAACAGGCTTTTGATGTCTGCCATCAGGTACTTTTCGACTGGGATGCCACCAAATTGACCGGTCTTACCAATGAGGAGCAGCAGCTCCTTTTTAATCTGCTGTGTAAAATATCAATTCAGAAAGTGTGAGATTATGTACGAAACAATTCAGACTCCCTTCAATTATGGAGGATTAACCTTAAAAAACCGCATTATTTTTGCCCCTACAACATTCGGTTTATCGGATGAAGATTACTTTGAAAAAATACGCCGGATCGCAGCTGGCGGCTGCGCTATGATCATTGTCGGAGACGTTCCGGTTGGAAAAAGTCATTTCGGAAAATCACTTTTTGACAAAAAAGGCTTTGCATTCTATGAAAAAGTGATCGGAATCGCCCATGACAATGACTGTAAGGTATGCGCCCAGCTTCATCAGTCCGATTCCAATATCAAAGCCATGTTAAAATATGTTCCGGGCGTGCTCACAAAACGGATCAGCATGCAGGAACTCCGCCCTCTTTTAAATAATGAGGTTGCTCCATATATTACGAATATGCCTCACAAAAAAGTAAAAGAGATCACCTCTGCTTTCGGCACTGCCGCTGTTCTCGCAAAAAAAGCAGGATTTGATATGATCCAGATCCACGGTGACCGTATGTGTGGAAGTTTCAGTTCTTCCATTTACAACCACCGCACCGATGAATACGGCGGAACTGCCGAAAACCGTGCCCGTTTTGCAGTGGAGGCTGTTTCTGCCGTCCGCGAAAAACTGCCGGATATGCCAATCGATTACAAGCTTGCCGTCCGTCAGGAGAATCCACACTACGGAAATGCAGGTGTTATCGAGGATGAGCTGAAGGTATTTGTTCCAATGCTTGAAAAAGCTGGCGTTACAAGCTTCCATGTTACGCTCGCAAACCATTCTGATCTTGAAAATACCATCCCACCGAAAAACCATCCGTATTTTGGTGAACCGGGATGTTTCCTAAAATTCTGTGATGAGGTAAGACAGTACACCAATCTTCCGATCTGTGGTGTCGGCGGACTTACCGATCCTGATTTTGTGGAAAAACAGCTTGCCGATGGTCGCATCCAGTGTGCTGCCATGAGCCGCCAGTTACTGGCTGATCCTGACTGGGTAAACAAGCTGAAAGATGGTCATGCAGACCAGATCCACCGCTGCGTCCGCTGCAACAAAAAATGTCTTGGCGGGCTGATGCAGCATCAGGGAACACACTGTATTTATGAGAAATAATTTTTAAAAAAAAGAATGCATCCGGATTAATTTCCTCCGGATACATTCTTTTTTATTTGTTCTTACTTTTTTATTTATTCTTACTTTTCTATTTCTTCTTAGTGTTTTGGAACGATCTTCTCAATTCCACCCATATATGGCTGAAGTGCTTTTGGAATGTTGACGCTTCCGTCCTCATTTAAGTTGTTCTCTAAGAATGCGATCAGCATACGTGGTGGAGCAACAACTGTGTTATTTAAGGTATGTGCAAAATATTTGTTTCCGTCTTTTCCTTTTACCCTGATCTTTAAACGTCTTGCCTGTGCATCTCCTAAGTTTGAGCAGCTTCCAACTTCGAAGTATTTCTTCTGTCTTGGAGACCATGCCTCTACGTCGCAGGATTTTACTTTTAAGTCAGCAAGATCGCCGGAGCAGCACTCTAATGTACGGACCGGAATATCTAAGCTGCGGAACAGGTCAACGGTGTTCTGCCATAATTTATCATACCAGATTTTGGATTCTTCCGGTTTGCAGACAACGATCATTTCCTGTTTCTCGAACTGGTGGATACGGTATACACCACGTTCCTCGATACCGTGTGCTCCTTTTTCCTTACGGAAACATGGAGAGTAAGAAGTCAGTGTGTATGGTAATTTTTCTTCATCGTTGATCGTGTCAATGAATTTACCGATCATGGAATGTTCGGAAGTTCCGATCAGGTAAAGATCCTCTCCCTCGATCTTGTACATCATAGCATCCATCTCGTCAAAACTCATAACACCTGTTACAACGTTGCTTCGGATCATGAATGGTGGTACACAGTAAGTAAATCCACGGTCGATCATGAAATCTCTTGCGTAGGAGATCACTGCGGAATGGATTCTTGCGATATCACCCATTAAATAATAGAAACCGTTTCCTGCAACTTTTCCTGCTGCGTCAAGGTCGATACCATCAAAACGATCCATGATATCTGTGTGATATGGGATTTCAAAATCAGGAACGACAGGTTCGCCGAATTTTTCGATCTCCACGTTGCAGCTGTCATCTTTTCCGATTGGAACAGACGGATCGATGATGTTTGGGATCACCATCATGATCTTTGTTACTTTTTCCTGCAACTCTTTCTCTGTTTCCTCTAACTCAGCAAGGCGTGCTGCATTGGCACTTACCTGTGCCTTTACTGCCTCTGCTTCTTCTTTCTTGCCCTGTCCCATTAACTGTCCGATCTGTTTGGATAAGGTGTTACGGCTTGCACGAAGCTCATCTGCCTCTTTCTGTGTTGCTCTTGCCTTCGCATCTAACTCGATCACTTCGTCTACTAACGGTAATTTCTGATCCTGAAATTTGTTCTTAATGTTCTGTTTTACGATTTCCGGATTTTCTCTTAAAAATTTTAAATCGATCATTTTTTCTAAGCTCCTTTTTCTTTTTTATAACACAAAAGCCTTCCGCCCCTGTGCCAAAACACATGGGACGAAAGGCTGTATTCTCTTCCGCGTTGCCACCCATATTGCCGGAATACTCTGCCCCTCTTTCTCTATGTTAAAGAACAGATCTTCTTCCGACCTCTCAAACGTACGATACAGGGTACGAACCTTGTGACTTTCATCACCGGCTCTGAAAGTGGAAAGACCTTACTCACTGCACCGGTTTACACCTGCCACCGGCTCTCTGAAACAGCTTTGCGGTCGTAGCTTTCGTCACTGCCAATTTCTTCCGACATTATACCCTCATTATCTGCAAAATGCAACTGTTTTATGCGGAATTCTTCGCTTTTCTCCAATCGCTCCTGTTTCTCTCTCAATCTTTTCTGTCTGCCGCGCCTGCATCTTCCTCGATCCATTCCAGCAGCTGATGTGCTCGCCTGATCCACGTATGTTTTTCTTCCACCACAGGGATACCGGCTCTTACGATCTCCTCCCGGCGTGCATCGTCCGCCAGCAGATCTCTCACCAGCTCCGGCAGTTTTTCCATGTGGGCAAGATCGTAATAACATACGCCCTGTCCTTCTTTTAATTCCCCGCAAAGATATTTGCTCGTATCAGTCACGCTGACAGTGCCATTTAAAATTGAATTGAAGACACGGTCATGTGCTCCGTCCTTAAACCATGGCATGACGTTTAATGATATTTTGGACGCCGCAATTGCTTTTAAACACTCCTCTGAAGTTGTCTGCGGATGCAGGATCATGTTTTCCGGGTGACCGCAGGTGAGTTCATCCCAGCCCTTGCCGAATACATCCACCTGTATTCCTGCGTCCACCAGCACTTTTACCGCCTCCCTGCGCCAGTAATTGCGCACATAGATATCAATAAATATCATGCGGTGCAGCGCCATGCGGAGATCCTTATAAGTATTCTCCCCCATCTCGCGCTCACAGTGTTCCAATGCCACTTCCTCGACCGTGCGATGCGGATGCGCAATGATATCATCGATGATCCCCTGATAAAAGGCTGCATATTCATCATTGATCCAGTGGATATACGGTTCACAGAAAGACGTCGGGGTAAAGTTTCCTGTCATAATAACATTATATTTTTTCTCAACAGGCTTCCTGATTCGTTCTGCCGGATATTCAACCGATTGTTTTCCCTCTTCCTTACCGGTATTTAGTTTACATAATTCTTCCAATCTGCTTCCTGCAAGCGGAAGAAATCCACGGTGCATAAACTCCGGATAAAAATGTTTAAAATAAGCCTCATGCAGCCGGTCGATGCTGATGTGGTAATATTTTTTCGGAAGATCAGCAAGTCTCTCATGGTAATAATACGGATGATCGACGGCGATGTTGTAACACGGAACTGCATATTCATCCCATACATAGCCAATGCCTTCACGGTAAACGCCTGCCTCTTTTTCCAGACCTTCAAAGTTAAACGTGACAAGCACTGTCTCCCCCGGCTTGATAAATCTGCGTAGCTTTTTGGCGCTGTTCATCTCATCCTCCAAGTCAAAATAGAACACCTTATAGCCCATGCGCTTCCATTCATTTCCCATCTGTATGGAAAAGTAGGCAAGCGTCTCCACGCCGCCAACCAACAAAACAATTCTTTTCATAAATACATCAAGGCGGTATTCTGTCCTGAATACCGCCACTCCTTTATTTTTTCCAATGTCACTGTTTTTTCACCGGACGTTCTTGTGCTTTCACATGCTTCATCCAGATCCGCAGCTCTTTCACGAACACCTTGATCCACTGCACCAGCTTCTGTCGGATTTCAGTCTTGTGTTTCCACAGCCAGTGTATTTTCCCGGCTGCAAAAATGACCGGATAGACCAAACATAACAATTCCAGAATCAACAGCAACGCTGCAAGATCCTCATAAGCTCTCGCCCGGTTTTCCCAATATGGGAAAACAATATTCTTTGTATTCATCGAACGGATCCCAAAATTTCTTAATACCGTAAAACGATTCATCAATCCAAAACGGGAAGAATTTTCAACAATCTCATAACTGCTTTTATCCAATCCCAATGCTTCTTTTAATGCATTGAATCCGAACTTCTGCACCGGATTTTTGATGAGAAGCTCATAGCTGTCAAGCGTCGTTCCTGCTGACTGTCCGTAACTTCCACCCTTTGCCCCCGTTGTTCCTGCTGCCGGTGTGCTGGCTGCTTCGCTGTCCATGCCGCCAGTACTGCTGTCTGATCTGCCTTCTAAAATCTCATAAGAGACATAAACGGTTGCTGCTTCCTCGTCCGCCGCATCACTGAAATATCCCTTATCGCTTTTTACCACACCGCGCACCGGATACTGTACTCCGTTGATCTCCACATACATTCCTGCGACATTGTTGGAACCAAATAACTGCCATGCAACATTTTCATCAATGACCACACCGTCTTTGTTTAAATCTTCTCCATCAAAATAGCTGCCGGACAACAGTTTCAGCGGATGAAATGTGAAAAAATCTCCTCCAACACCGAATGCTCTCGCCGTGATGGATGCCCGGTCAGAATAAAGGGTAAGTTCCCCTTTTGTGCTGTAACAGTCCACCAGCGTTCTTCCGTTTACATCCGATGTATCCTCTGACGCCTCCTGCAATGCAGTTTTTAATTTCTGTTCCAGCTGTATCACATAGTCCTTCGTCACTGCTGCATCTTTGGAAAAAAAGCAGGAAATCTGTGCATAACTGTCTTCTGCTGACCACTCTGATGCGATCTGCTGTGTGGAAAGCTGTCTGCCGAGTGCCCGTTCCACACAGCCGAAAAGAATGGCAGCACATATCATCAGCACTAATAGAAGTATTTTTCTGTACTGCTTTACCTTCATGTGTCATTCCTTTCTGCTTATTCTGATGCCAGACGTACCTGTTCGTTTTCCTTGATCGGTTTTGTAGTCGTTGTGATCACATACTCATATCCTTCCAAAGCTCCGGTCACTGCTGATTTTGTATCGTCTGATGTGATAACATCCACATCCACACGTCTCGCATAGTAGCGGTTTCCAAGCGGTGTGCTCTTTGACTCTATGATCAGAATGAATTTTCCATTGGAATCTTCCCGGATAGCACTCGTCGGTACGATCGTGTCATAGTTGGAGCTCTGCTCCCCGATAGACAGTGTATAGCTGTCTCCGACTGACACATCCCCTTTCATCTCACAGATGATAATACTGTTGGTGCGGTTCTGTGGATCTTTGCGGATGGCTGACACGACTGCGGAAACATCATTTCCGTACCAGTTATTCAGTATTTCCGCTGTATCTCCGACTCTGACCTTCTTTGCCTGATTTTCAGTCACAGAGAACTGTAACACATACGCTTTGTTTTCCGGCTGAATGGTCATCATGACATCGTTGGCGTTGACCGTAGTTCCTGCCGTCACTGCAATATCAGTAACAGTTCCTGATATTGGTGATGTGATCTCTGTTCCGATGGATTTCGCCTGTAATTTTGCTACTTCTTCCTGAAGATCTGTCATTGTTTTATAGGCAGATGCGATCGTCACCTCGCCACTGATCTTATCGGTCACTTTTTTCTGATCATTGGTTGCACTGGTCAATGCTGTGTTTGCATCGGTCAGTGCCGCCGTTGCCGTGTTCAGCTGCGCCTGCAGATTGTTTGCTTCCGCGGTGTTCGTGCCAGTCAGTTTTTTCACGGAGAGATTGTAGTTTGCATTGCTCAGAGCATTCTTGCTGTCGGTTGCTGCGGACTTTGCAGAATCGTAGGAACCCTGGACTTTATTTAAATCATCCTTGCGGGCGTCGTAAGTGGCTTTGGCTGCTTTCAGCTTTGTCTCTGCAATCGCCACCGATGTTTTTGCCGTTTGTTTATCTGCTTCTGTGGCGGTTGATGGTAGGTTATCGTATGCTGTCTTTGCCTCATCATACGTACTCTGTGCGCTCTGCAAACCTGAAAGCGCCGTATCATACGCACTCTTCACCGGCGTATAAGCACTCTCCGCACTCGTCAGGCTGTCCTGCGCCTCACTGTTCTTTTTCTCTGCATCTAACACTGCCTTTTCCTCTGCAGTTGTGTCTGTCGTTGAGTTGCTGACCGCATCGATCTGTGCTTTGATCTTATCGACACTTGCCTGTGCAGCATCCACTGCCGCCTGCGCATCTTTCACTCTCTGATTTGCTGCTGCGATCTCATTTTGTTTCTGGGTGAGGCTTGATCCCTTTCCAGCCTCAATGCTCTGGCGCTCTGCCACTGTGATCCCTGCGGTAAGCACTGCAGATTCATAGGCTGCCTGTGCCTCGTTTAAACTCTTCTTTGCAGCATCTAACTCATCACTGTCTGTATCCTCTAAGGTAAACAGTAAATCTCCGGTTGCTACTTCCGCATCCTTTTTCACGTTGACCGTTGCGATCTTCCTTGTCTCCTCGATCGTGACGGAATAACTCTCACTCGCCTCCACAGAACCGCTTCCGCGCACCTTGGAAGTGATCTGACCGCTTGTCACCTGCTGTGTGCTGACTTCCACAAGCGAATAATTCATGATCGTATTGGAAAAAAAGGTAAGTATCAGCATCACCAGTAAAAATATAATTGTGATATTCTTTATTTTATCTTTTCTATCTGTCATCTTTTTAACTCTCCATTTTCTATCCTTTGACACCGCCCTGATAAGCGATACCTTCTACCAGCTGATCCTCACCGTATAAGAAAATCAAAAGGCTTGGGATCATGTAAAAGGTCGCCACTGCAAATGCCAGTCCCACTTCCTGCGCATTGATCTTTGACAAAAAGATCGACAGTGGGTATTTATCTGTATCGTTAAAAAACAGCAGTGGCTGTTCCACCATATTCCAGTAATCCATAAATACCAGGATCGCACAGGTTGTGATCACACCCTTACAGATTGGAATACATATCTTTGTAAAGACCTGAAACTCGTTGGCTCCGTCAATCTTCGCCGCCTCGATGAGCGGCACTGGTATTCGTCTCATATACTTCGTGATCAGGTACACACTAAACGGTGAAAAAATACCCGGAAGCCATATACTCCAGTTCGTATCCAGAAGCTTCATCCAGTTTAAGACCAGATAATTTGGCACCAGTGTAACCTGATATGGCATCATCATTAAGATCACATATGCAAAAAAGACGATTGCGGAAAGTTTTCCTCTGGTCCTTGTGAAGCCATATGCGGCGAGCACTGCCACCACCAGCTGGAATACCACGATCGGCACCACTAAGATCACGGAATTCCAAAACTTCAACAGATAGTCCGGACTCTTAAATAACACGGTCGCATACTGTGAGAAAGTTACCATATCCGGTATAAATTTGAGGTTTACCGTCTGAGAGATGTACTGCTTGCCCCCGGTATCCGTTTTCTGGAAAATGGAACCATAGTTGGAGGTGATCTCCGCTGCCGACATAAACGAATTGCTGATGGTAAGAACGATCGGCATGATAAAAATCAGCGCCGTAACCACTGCGATCACCGTCAGGCAGATGCGGATACATAATTTTTTTCGTTCTGATCTCTTTTTCATTCTTCCTCCAAATCCTTTCCAAAATGATGTTCCACCCAAAATAAAATTCCCATAATGACGATCATCACAAAGGACATATAAATTGCTGCCGTGGAAAGTTTCTGGTAATCTGCCGAAGCAAACGTATTATTCATATAATGCTGCAGCATATAAAGTGCACCGTACGGATACTCGCCTGTCAGAAGATAAATCTCACGGAAAACCTTAAACGAATTGATCATGGAAAGTATCGTCACAAACATGATCGTCGGTGACAGATACCGCAATTTAACATGCAGGAAGATCTGCCAGCGGTTTGCCCCGTCCAACTCTGCCACCTCGATAATATCCTTTGGGATATTTCCCATCGCAGACAAAAAGAGGATCATATTGTAACCTAAGTTTTTCCATAAAAACAGCAGAATAATGACCAAAAGACCTGCTGAAGATTTCAGCCAGTCCACCTGTCCTCCGCCGAACTTCTGCACTGCCACATTCACAACACCATTGTAATCAAAAAGCACCTGCCAGATCAGCACGATAGACGCTGTCGGCACCATAAGCGGTGTCAGAAAACAACTCCGCAGTTCACTTTTTAACGGAATGCCTGCATCCAGCAGAAATGCGAGTGCCATGCCAAGGATCACGGCAAGCGGCACTGCCACTACCGAAAAAAATAGTGTATTTCCAACTGCTGTCCGGAATGCCCCATTTTGAATGACATTGATGTAATTTGTCAGTCCCACAAACTTTTTTGCCACCGGATTATTCACAAAGGAAAAATAGATCACTACAAGAAATGGGAGTACAAAAAACAACAGTACTCCCAGAACGCTCGGTGCCAGGAACGCTCCTGACACCAGCCTATGAAACCATGATTTATTCTGTTTTTTTATAACCTTACTAAAATCCTTTTTCTTACTTCGTCTCACTTAAATATACCTGCATTCTGCTCTGGATAATTTTTGCCACATCCTCTGCGGACTTCTGTCCTGAGAAATAGGCTGCTGCCTCCTCATTGATGATATTGGTGATATCATCGGAAACGGCACCGGAAACAGCGGTTGTATTGTATACAAGATCTTTTACCTGATCTACATCCTCCTGTGTCGCCGGCTGGATCTCAACTTCGAATTCCCCCCAGCCCCAGGTACTTCCGCCGTCAGAGTCTGCTTTCATTGCGTTCTGACAATATTTTTCAAAATCGTCTTTTCTAATGGAAAATCCATAAGTGTAATCACTGTCGCCGTCGCTGCTCTTCTTTGGCAGATAAAATGTCCTTAAAAACTGCCATGCACCATCGACATCCTTACAGCTATTGGAAATTCCAATAATATTGTTCAGACTCAGCATTGCTCCGTTTCCCTCGCTGGTCGGATAACCAATAAATGTTGTCGGACCTCCAAAAATCGCACGGTACATCTGTACCTGCTCAAAATCACTGAGATAATAAGTATCTAAAAGCTGTTTTCCCTGACTCAGCAGAACCGTGCTGTCTTCCATATCATCTCTATATTCAAACTCTTCCGGGAACATATTTGCAAAATCCAGTACATCTATAAATTCCTGACTGTCAAAATTACAGCTTGCATCCTCCCAGTTGATAAAATCATTATAGCCGAGACTCATCAGTGCTGTCAATGCAGACGTCCGGTCCATACCCCAGAAAAGCTGTGTTCCTTCCGGTTTGGATGCGAGCAGCGCCTTCATATCCGACACGGTCCATCCCGGTGTCGTTCCAACATCATCCGCTTTTCCGATCACCGTCTGTAACGTAAAGGTCTGCGGCAGGATCGCCAGTTTTCCATCATACTCGCATGCAGTGAGTACATTTGGAAGGAAATCATCTCTCGAAAGTTCCGTGTCTTTGTCCAGCAGTCCATACAGATCCACATTTAATCCTTTGGATGCAAAATTGATCGCCTGGGAATAATCGTTAAAAAGCACCAGATCAATGTTGGAATCCGATGTCACTGCCGTGTTGAAGCTGTTCACTGCATCCTCGTACTCCTCTGCGCCGTCTCCATAAGACTTCATTGTGATATGATACTTATCCTGACTCTTGTTAAATGCGATCACCTTCTCCTCCATGTCTGAACCTGTCCACATGCAGGCGAGTGTGAGATTTACGGTATCTGCCACTTCACTGGCATCCACTTCTTTGATCAGTGCGATCTCCGTCTGGTTTCCGTTGGAGTTCCAGTTCTGAAGATAAGCTGCGATTCTTCCATCGGACAGGACTCCGTAGCTGCTCACGCTGGAGCTGGAAATATTACAGTCCATCCAGCTGAAAAATTCCTCTTTTTCCTTCGTATCCAGATTGTACTTATAAACACTGCTGCCCTCTGTGACCAGCAGATTCTTCTCATCTAACACAGAGACTGTATCGGAAGGGACTTCAATTGCCTTGTCTGTCTGTTCTTTCATTGCGCCGACATCTAACGGCCGCAGCTCACATCCGGCATCCCCATATCCGATGGAGGCAACCGTTCCGTCCGCAAGCCCGACCAGTCTGGATGTATATCCATCCGATGGGATCCTGCCCTTCTGGCTGCCGTCCTCTCCTATTACGAGTGTAAAATATTCATCTGAGCTGACGCTGTTGCCACTGTCATTATTGGACCAGGTATTCAGGGCAAGATAAAGGTTTCCCTCCTTATCCACTGCTATCCCGTTACAGCTTACATTCTCTGCATTTGCTCCGAGATCCATGTCCTGTTCAAACGCAATATTTCCGGATGTGTCCACTTTGAGGATGGAAGAGGTCTGAATGAATCTCGCATTCTGAGCCAGCAGAAATCTGCCATAGTTTACATTGCCGTTCTCATCCGTATAATCTTTTGCATAATAATCATTCCAGTCCTTTTCTGCATCCTCGGCACTGTATCCCCACTGGTCTGCCATATAACTTAACACATCATCCAGTGTTGCGTCAGAATAATCCTCGGTGACACTCGACTCATCCATCTGGTTCTTCGTCACAAACAGGTAAACCTCTCCGCTGTCTGCCACGGTATATCCTGACACCCAGCTGCTGTTTCCGCTGCCGTCACTCTGCGCCTGCTCATAAAGCTGTGCATTTTCTCCGGTGATCAGATTATAGGAATACAGTCCGGATTTTGTGTAGTCCTCATTGCTGGAAGTGTAATACATCACATCTCCCTTAAACTGTATATTACTTGTCGTATCATTAAAACTGTCCGGCAGATCACTCAGATAATCTGCTTTGAAATATCTCTTCTTTCCGTCTGCGGATGTGCTGTTGCCGCCACCGCCACAGGCAGTAAGCCCTGCTGTCATTGCGGCTGTAAGTGTCAGTGCCACCGCCTTTCTCCATAAACTTCGGTTCATATGCATTCCTCCCATAAAATGCCGCTTTCTGCGGACGTTTTTTCTATAATTTCAGAATATAGAAGTCCTTATGGAAAAGCAAGATACAAAAGTTTATGAAATTCTTAATTTTGTCTGAATGGAAATTTGCACCAAAAAAACCACACCGGGATTTTCTTTTCCCAGTGTGGCAGTTTTTATTCTTCCGGTTTAAAATCGCGGATCAGATTCCATGTTGGCAGTACATTTCCCTGATAATCAAAGAGTGCCTGATTCGCCCATTCATTTCCGCAAGGTCCTTTATCGTTCATATATTTTAAGGATGCCTCGGTTGCCCAGCCGGAACCCGGAACCGGGATCCATGCAGGCTCCCAGTAGAAAAATCCTTTTCCCCTGTTTCCTTTGATGTGACTGATACGGTTTAAGAAATCTTCCATAAAATCATACTGTCCCTGAACCGTCATCGGGTATTCGATTTTTTCTACCAGTTCCTGTTTCGTTGCATAGCCTTTGCGTTCTTCGTCAGAGAGCTTTTCGTAATCCTTATAATCTTCCATCGTATACCCCATGGAAACCTCCGCTACGATCAGGTCTTTTCCATAACGCTCTGCGATATCGTTCATATTGTCTGTGAGCATATCTAATGTGCCATGCCAGAACGGATAGTAGGATAAACCGATGATCTGGAAATCCTCACCGCGCTTTGTAAACTCGTCAAACCATTCACGGTAAAGCGCATTGTTACCGCCATTGTCAAGATGAAGCATGACCGGTACATCTTTGTCCACTGCACGGACACCTCGGATCCCTGCATTGACAAATTTTGCAATGTTATCGTAATTTGGCACTTTTCCCTCCGGCCATAACAGACCGTTAGAAAGCTCGTTTCCAACCTGCACCATCGTGGTATTAATTCCATTCTCTTTAAAAACTTTCATGGTATCCACGGTAAAATCATACACTGCCTGCTCTAACTGTTCCACGCTATAGTCTTTCCATGCTTTTGGTTTGATCTGTTTTCCCGGATCAGCCCAGAAATCACTGTAATGGAAATTCAATAACACACCCAGTCCTGCGTCTGTCACTTTCTTTGCGATCGCAAGTGTTGTTTTTAAATCATTCTCTCCTGCGCCATAAGATTCGCCATTTTCCGACCACGGATCATTCCAGAGACGGATACGGATCGTATCGACATCATACTTTTTCATAATGTCCAGAATATCCATTTCTGTTCCGTCAACGTAGTATCTTGCGCCACATTTCTCTAATTCCAATAAAGTGGATAAATCCATTCCTTTTACAAATTTCATTTTGTCTCTCCTCTTGTACCCTTATATTCCTGGATAATTGCGAAACTCCTCATCCTCTTCTTTCAATTGCCTGCCTTATATTCCACGGAAGCGGAATGTAAATTCCAGTGGTTTTGTCACATCAATATTGTATTCCGGGTGTACCCATGCACCCCAGCTGTCGTCACCGCCGACACCCATCTGCGCCAGTGCGACACGCACGACAGTATAATGTACCTGTGGCAGTTCATACGGATGTGCTGCATTTTCCAGTTCATGCGGCGTATATGGAAGTGCAGAGAAACTCAGCTCGTCCCCGGAGAATAACAGTCCTCTTCCTTTATAGTCGGTCACTTTTGCATATCGCACACCGACTTTATTGCCGCACTCCTGCGGAACTAAGTATTTTGCCATATTGTCTGCTGCCTTATTTTTGTAAATGCCAAGTTTTGCCCCATGTCTGCGGTCTGCATAAGTTTCCTCTGGTCCATAACCATACCACTCAACATTGTCATAATCGGCATTTAATTTGAACATCATGCCAAATTCCGGCATATCCGGCAGTCCTTCCACTGGATCATAAGTAAGCTTTGTCTCGACGGTTCCATCACCAAATACGGTATATGCAACCTGACATTTTGCTGCCGGAGTGGTCGGCATGTAATAGGTGTATGTGATGGTCACGCTGTGTTCTGTCTCTTCCACGGTTGTCGGCACATTGTCGAACATGCCGCCATTTCTGTGACTGATGTACATGCTGGCGATCTTCCACTGTGCGTAGCGTCCCGGCGCCATGCTGCCGTTGTCATTGTCCACCGGCGCTCTCCAGAAGTTTGGCATCGGGATTTTTTCGATCATCTCTTTTCCCGCATAGCGATAGGAAACCAATCCGCCGTTCAGCAGGGAAAACAGACAGTCAAAGTCATCGCCCTTCACGCCAATATTCACTTTTCCGCGGACTACCTGCAATGGTTTTTCCGGTACGGCAAACTTCACTTCTTTTTTGTAAACCTTCTGACCAAACGCCACTTCATGTCCGGCTTTCGCCCAGAACGTGTCTTCTCTCAGTACAAATGAAACCGTCACTGCGTACTCTGCATCCTCCGGGATCACAAACGGGATCTCATAAGAGCCGGACGAAAGTGGTACAACATTTGTATCCATTTTCTGTTTTTTCACTACTGTTCCATTTTTCTGTAAAATTACAATACATTGATATTCGCTCGTATCTGCAAACAGATTTTTATTTACAACCGTAAAAGAGTGCTCCTCAAAAGCCACGCTGATATTCTGATAATTGAATTTGACTTCCTGCATTTTTGGAGAAGCATCACGCTCACCGCCATAACAGATTCCATTTCCGCTGAAATTATAGTCAGTCGGACGCTCGCCGCAGTCCCCGCCGTATGCCTGGAATTCCTGTCCGTAGCGGTCTTTTTTCAAAATAGACTGGTCGATATAATCCCAGATAAAACCACCCTGATATCTTGGTTCGGTATCGGTAAGGTCTGTGTATTTATGCATCGCCCCGCAGGAATTTCCCATCGCATGGGTGTACTCACAACAGATAAATGGTTTTTCCTTATGCTCTGCCAGAAACTTCTTAATATTTTCCACGCTGGTGTACATCTGACTTTCCATGTCGCTCGTGCCTTCATATCTGCGGTCATTGAAAATCCCCTCATAATGTACAAGACGGTATGGATCTAATGCACGGAATTTTTCGGACATGTCAAAAATGACCTTTCCACCGTAGGATTCATTTCCCACCGACCAGATCAGGATCGCCGGATGGTTTTTATCCCTCTGATAGCAGGAGTTCACGCGGTCTAACATCATCGGCTCCCAGTCCATATTATCGCCCGGAACGATGGTATCCTTCGGCACAAGTCCGTGACTTGCCGCATCCCACGAACCGTGGGATTCCAGATTGTTCTCCGCGATCATGTAAAGTCCATACCGGTCGCACAGCTCATAGATGCCGGAGGCATCCGGGTAATGACAGGTGCGGATCGCATTGATATTGTTCTGCTTCATCGTGATAATATCCTGCAAAACTTCTTCTTTAGAAACGGCACGTCCTGTTTTTGAGCTGAATTCATGACGGTTCACGCCCTTAAAGACAATACGTTTTCCGTTTAAAGTCATGATGCCATCTTTCATCTCAAAACGGCGGAATCCGATGTTCTGTGAAATATATTCAACACAGTTTCCACTCTCATCCAGAAGCTCAACCGTAAGCGTATAGAGTTCCGGATGTTCCGCACTCCAAAGATTTGGATGGTTCACTTCCTGTTCGAAGTGAACTGTCGCTGCACCTGTATCTGTGAAACGGATCGTATCTGAAGTATTATTGGGCTGAAAGCTGATTGTCTCGGAAAAAATTGTGTTTTCTGAAACACTTCCGGCAGCTCCCTCTTTTGAATCATCCCTGCTTCCTGTGAGCGTGATTTTGGCAGATACATTCTGCATTTTGGCATCATCTGCGGATTTTTCAACAGTTTCTGCTTTTCCACAAATCTCCATATCCAGCACCAGATCGGCACTCTCCAACGATTCCGCAACAACCGGCTGCACTTTCAGGTCATACACATGCACCTTCGGCATGGTATATAAATAAACGGAACGGAAAATACCGGAGAACCGGTAGAAATCCTGATCTTCGCACCAGCTTGAGGAAGTCCACTTGAATACCTTCAACGCCAGTTTGTTTTCGCCCTCTTTCACATAAGGTGTCAGATCAAACTCCGACGGCGTAAAGCTGTCCTCACTGTAACCGACATAACTTCCGTTCAGCCAGAGCGCAAAACCGCTCTCCACACCCTGAAACGAGATGTATAGCCCATTTTTTACAAATCCTTCCGGCAATGTGAAATATTTCACATAACTTGCCACCGGGTTAAAGTCTGTCGGCACTGCGTCACGCCACACATCCTCTCTTCCATCCCACGGATACTGGATATTGGCATACTGTGGAATATCATACCCCTCCATCTGGATATGCGCCGGCACACGGATGTCGTCCCACGGTCTGCAATTGTAGTCCTCCGCCTCAAAACCCGGAATCGTCTGCGCATCATTTTTTGCATAATGAAACTTCCAGATCCCATCTAAGGACAGTCTGAAACTGCTGTTTTGTTCCACTGCCTCCGCTTCATTTTTATATGTAACATGGTCAGAATGTGCCGCCATGCAGTTTTCTTTGAAAAACTTCGGATCATGAATCTTTTTTACATCAAATCCCATAGAAATGTCTCCTTATGCCTTACCAGCCTTTCAGTGCAGAAATATTATAATTCAACAGCTTTCTCTCGTAATTTTCCGGGCTGATCTTCCACTGATACGGCGATGTATTTAAATATTTTTTGAAATTCCGGTTGAACGTGGAAGTCGTAGTAAATCCAACCTTCTGTGCAACAACATCCATGGAGTCATTCGTCTTTTTCATAATGTCACAGGCTTTCTGTACCCGCATCAGATTGATGTAATCCATCGGAGACATATTCATGTAGGACTCAAACACCCTGCGGAAATGTGTCTCACTCATGTGGCTCGCCTTCGCCAGCTCCTCCACACGGATGTTATTGGCATATTCATTGCGGACATATTCCAAAGCCGGTGTGATCTGTGACACACCTGTCTTTTTCCGGATCTCATCCTCCGCAACATCATTTTCGCACATCCGTAAAAGTTCTGCAAACAATGTGATCATAAGTCCCCGGACACATTCATGAAATCGTTTTTTCTTCTGCCGCATCTCATCCATGATCATTTTGACCAGCACGGAAACACCCGGATTTTCCCACTCATGAAAAAATAGTGCTTTCTGGTTGACCATCTGCAGAATCTTTTTCTGTATGACCGGATTATCCGGATACAATTCCTGGATCATGACCATCGGATCAAAAAACAGATACTCCCAGAAGCTTGGACCACTGTCCGTATCACTGATGGTCACATGTGGGTAATTCTGTGGGATAATGCTTACCATTACCGGTTCATAAGGTTTTGACTCCTCGTTTAAGATCAATTCCCCTGTGCCATGTTTGCAATAGCCGATCTCCATGAGATTATGAAAATGAAGATTGCTCTCATCATGACCGTAGTCACGGATCCAGCTGTCTCCTAAAAGTGCAAGAACATATTCATTTTGTGGCACCTCGTAAAACCGAAGCTCCATCGTGTCTTTTTTCTTTTTCCCCATGGCTGTTACCTCTTTTTGAAAAAGGCTGCCTCAAAAATTCAAGACAGCCTCCTTCGGTTTAATCAAAATCAAATTTTGTAATTCTATCGTGCATTGCTTTATAACGGAAACGGATCATCTCGTTTTTCTCCAAAACGTCCTCCTCTGTTCCTCTGTACTGACAGCGGATGCAGCTGTAAATTCCTGTTTCTTTATTATAAAACATATCAATGTCCAGATCTCTTAAAAAGCAGGATGGGCATCTGTAATTTAATTTGCCTTTGCCAAGTTGAGCCATGTTGCAAATACCTCCTTATCTGAGATTGTTTTTCTGTATCCCAATGTAAACATTGGTGAGAATGCATATCCTTCTTTTACATATCCTTCTGCTGTTTCATCAGAAGCTGTCATGGATACACATGTCTCGATTTCAGGAATGACTGCGGAAACCTCTTTTGCTCCGACAACACCTTCCTCGCGGCATTTGTATGCATAGTGGATTTCTTTTTCTTCCGGTCCGTCAATCTTTAAGGTGATGTTTGACATATCCTCGGAATACTCTGTTGTACCATAGCATGCAACCATGTACTCATTTAATGTCACTTCTGCAGTTGGATCACTCATCTCTAAGATATTTCTCTCAATCTTAATGTTTGAGGATCCTTCTTCGAAGTACTCTTTTGTCTGAAGTTTTACGGTTAAATCCCTAAACTCGATTGTCACAGGATCTAAGGTAAGGATTCTTGTCTTTCCTTCCTGTGAGAAGTGTGCGTGTGTCGGGCAGAGGCAGAGATCCACTTCCTCTCCTTTGTAAGAAAGTTTTGCACTTCTTACGGTTCCTTCTCCGGCATAATGTGTGAAGTATCCTGCACGGTATTTCTCCTGGATTAAGAATGGATAAGAGGCATCCTGCACATGTTTTGTACCGATACCAACCGGCCACTCCAATTTTGCTGCGTAAGGACGAAGATCTACGATCGCACCGCCCTGATCCATGTTCACACATGCTCTCATATATGGATCGCAATACCAGAATAACTGTTTGTCAGAACCATATAAAATATCTCTCCAGAGTGCACATTCCGGTTCATTATAATTGTTATCGTTGACACCTTTTTTCTCACGATAGTAGTCTGCAAACTCAGACATCGTCATATCGATAAGCTGTCCTTCTTTTTTCAGCTTGCCATAGTAAGCACATCCGTCGCTGTAAGATTTGTAAAGAAGTTCATATGGCTGCTCCCAGCGTCCCATCTTGTTCATCCAGCCCGGTCCAACGAACATCATGTTGTAGGAATATCCGTTGTTGTATTTTTCCAGAGAACGGTACTGGTCAATCAAGTTGTAAAGATATGGATACTCCCATGTCTTGGTATCGTAGATCATTCCACGGAGTACGTTCTGTGGATGTGTTCCGAAGTTGGAACCATTTCCATCGTAACATGCAATCAGGTCACGGGAGAGATGTGGAATCGCTACAATACCACTGTCCTCCTCCTTGTTTGCTGCCGGTGCATGTGTGTTCTGTCTGGATGGGATCCATGGTGCCCATGGACCTCCATCAAATAAGGTATACCAGGAGTTGTTGCAGGTATGATATGCTTTTGGTCCTTCCTCCCAACAGGTTGCAACGGCACATTTTACCATTGGATAAGTTGCTTTGATATAGTTTGTCAGATCAGCATCCATATAGTAGGAACCTGTTGATTCCGGATAGAAACCGAATCTGTCATGGAATTTTTCAAATACGTCGTTTACGATCGCTTTTTTGTCTTCCATAGAGAACATCCAGATACAGAAATCTTTTGTCTTGTATTTTTCACGGAACTCCTCACATGGTAAGCCAAGCAGTGATAATGCAATCTCATCACCATATACTTCATGGTCATGTTTTGCGATCTCTACAGCTTCATCATTGAAAAGAGATGCATATGTCATCTGAATGGTTACTTTTAATCCATTCTCATGTGCCAGTCTCTGCTGTGTCTTGAAAATATCCAGAGATTCTGTCAGCAGTGCTTTATCTCCGATATCCTCCTCTTTGCCCTGTCCTGTCACGGTTGCAGAATACTCTGGAACCATCTCCGGACGATGAATAAGATTCAATACAAATTTATCCATTTTTTCATGTCTCCTCAAAATTTTATATGATTAGACGATTACGAAACTCCTCATAATCTTCTTTCAATTGTTCACAATCCAATTTAGTTTTTATGAGTTTCGCAATTGCCTTTTTATATCAACCCTTAACTGCTCCACCTGTCACACCTTCAACGTAGAACTTCTGCATTACTACGAAAAGAATCGAAATAGGAATTGCGATCATCACACCGCCCGCACAGAAGATTGCGAAGTAATCCCCGATCAATGTCTTCTGTAAGAGGTTGTAAAGTCCGATCGCTACCGTCCAGTCTGCAGATTCCTTGGACTTGATCATGATACGTGCCATTACAAAATCCATCCATGGACTTAAGAAAGCGTTAATGATGGTGTACACGATCATTGGTTTTGACAATGGGATAATAATTTTCGTAAAAATAGTTGCCTCGGATGCACCCTCAAGGCGCGCTGCCTCCCTTAAGGAAACCGGGATCGTATCAAAGAATCCTTTTAATACAAGGAATCCGAGTCCGGAACCAGCGGAGTAAACGATGATCAGACCAGCAAGGGAATCGGTGAGTCCGATCATTTTCAATACAAAGTAAACTGCGATCATGGAAAGTACACCAGGGAACATTCCAAGGATGATGGAAAAGCTCATCAACTGTTTTCTTCCTTTAAATCTCATACAACTGAATGCATAAGAAACCATCAATACAAAGCAGGAAGAGATAATGCAGGTAAACAGTGCCACGATAAAGGTATTTTTAAACCATGCCGGGAAGTTTGCAGCAGTATCTGTCTCAAAGAACAGCTGGTGGAAATTTGCCAGCGTCCAGTTTGTCGGAAAGAAATGCTGATAACTTACGCCCTTTGTTGCGGACAACGATGTCACAACCAGCCAGACGATCGGGATGAGCCAGATGAATGCGAGCAGTGCAAGTACCACATGTCTGATTATGATATTCCATGTTTTCTTTTTCATTATTGGTACACCTCCTCTTTGTCACCACTGATCATTCTGGTGTAGCTAAGCAGTGTCAGAAGTGCGCAGATTACAAACGAAATAATACCGATTACCGATGCCATCTTGTAGTTTGAGTTATCATTTGTCAAAGTAAACAGCCATGTGATAAGAAGGTCTGTCTCCTTGGCATTGGAGTTTGCAAACGCCATATTTGCCGTAGCTGTAGAACTTGTCAGCAGGTAAATAACGTTGAAGTTGTTGATGTTGGCGATCACGCTCTGTATCAGAGACGGTCCACAGATAAACAATACATATGGCATTGTGATCTTCCAGAAAATCTGCCATTTATTGGCTCCATCGATTCGTGCACTCTCCAGCTGATCCGTCGGAATGTTCATCAGGATACCGGTTGCAGAAAGCATCTGATATGGAACACCAACCCAGATGTTGATAAGGATGATCATCACGTGGGACCAGCCCGGTTTTGAGAGGAACGGAATAAAGTTTCCTGAAACAAGACCGATATCCTTTAAAAATCCGGTCAGACCAATGTTGGAGCACCAGGTGTTCACAATACCGTGATCTGCAAACATTTTGCTGACTAGCAGCAAGGTTACGAACTGTGGGATCGCGATGGTCACTACAAAAAGTGAACGCCACATTTTTTTGAAATATGTATTCTCATGATTGATCAGTTTTGCAAGCAGAATACCACCGATAAAGGTTGTAAAGGTTGCTGTTACTGCCCAGATCATCGTCCATGCAAGAATCCTCACGAATGCATAGGAGAATGTGATGGTCGTTCCGCCTGTAAACATATTTTTAAAATTCCTGAGTCCCACCCATGTAAACAGATAGTTTGGCGGCATATGATCCATATCATAATTAGTAAATGCCACACAGGACATGAAAATGATCGGTATGATATTCATCATGATAACGCCGATACTTGGCAGGGTAAGCAATGTGATATAGAACTTACCGTTGAAAAGAGATTTGACATCCTCACCAAATGTATTGATATGCTCTCCCTCTTCCTTCATGAGCTGAAGGCGGTAAACAGCCTTCATGTTGCTTATATATAAAAGTATGAATGCTAAGATCACGAGGATTCCCACGATTCCATAAAGAAGGATGAGCAATGAGTTGTCGTAATCATTAACAGTATTTTTCATAGTCAGCGGATCAAACACTGCCTCATACTGTACCGTACCAAGCGTATTCAGATCCTTAATATAATTGATAGAAAAAAGACCGGTAAACAGGAAAAAAATCACTTCGAGAGCTGTCATTAAAATACCCTTTATAATCTGTTTCCGTCCAAAATATCCGGCTCCCAGAATGATCAGCGAGAGTTTACACCAGATATCCCCCTTTGCCACAGCTCTTCCAAAGTCGGCAAAGTACTTTTTGACTGCATTTAAAAATGTTTTCATAGATTCACTCCCTTGCGTGAATGAGTACTTTTGTCACAGGACAAAAATGTTTCTCTTTTTAAAAATTCCACATACCCTGCCCAATGCAGAGCATGTGGAATCCAGATTCATGATAGATAGAAAGTACGCCCAGCGGACATTCTATGCTATACGTATGACCGAATGTGGATTATTCAGCTACCGGCTGTGTAATACCGGCTACTGCATCGTCAAGTACTTTCTGAAGATCAGCAGCTCCGTCAACAAGGTTCTGTCCAAGTGCTTTTGCCGGATCCCAGTAGTTGCTTCCTACAAGCTGCTGATCAGCGTATGCTGACTGTGCTGCAAGTGCTGCAAGTGCCGGGGAATCGATCTGGGAAGCTGCTGCCAGGTTAGCAGGACCTTCAGCTGTTGCAAGGCCGATCTCTAACTGGCTCTCTTCGTTTGTTAAGTACTCAGCAAGAAGCATTGACCAGCCAACATTTTTTGCATGAGAGTTAACACCTACGAATTTGTATCCTGCATAAGATCCCATCTGTGTAGCTGTTCCATTTACATCAAAGGTAGGAAGTTTGCAGGCAGCATATCCATCACCATACTGATCCTGGAAAGAAGTTGCATTCCATGTACCGGAAACGTATGCTCCAAGTGTTCCATCTGTCAGCATTGTGATCGCATCCTGATCTGCTACGTTTACAAATGCTGGGGAAGAAGCAATGTTCTCAATGCTCTCTGCTACTGCAAGACCTGTCTCATTGTTCCAATCACACTCATTGGAGTTGTCTTCATTCATGGAAAGGGTACATCCTGCTCCTGCGAAGAATCCATATACATACCAGCCGTCTGCGATGTTCATACCGACTTTTGTTCCGGCTTCTTCAGCTTTTGCTTCAAGAGCTTCCCAGGAAGCTACATCTTCCTCTGAGAAAATGTTTGAATCATAGTATAAGAAGTATCCGTTGGAAGCTGTTAATGGATAAGCATAAAGTTTTCCGTCTTTTGTAGCTGCTGCTACAGTTGCCTCAGAGTTTGTCTCTGCCGGATCATATGTATAAGTAGCTGCCACTTCCTGAAGTGCTCCTGCATTTACAAGATCATTTACCTGATCATCTGCGAACACGAATACGTCTGCTGCTGCATCGATATCTTCTAAGACCTTATCCTTCGCCTCCTGCTCAGATACTGCACCGATCGTAATGTTGAAATCTACATCTGAGTACTGCTCCTGGAATTTATCTGTCAGTTCTTTCATAACTGTCTGGTAAGACTCAAGTTCTGAGCACCAGAGCTGAATGTCTACAGTTCCTTCTGTTGCAGCGATCAGGTTTGCGATCGCATCATCTGCTGATGTTGTATCAGCTGCATCTGCTGTCTCTGTAGCAGCTGCTGTGCTGCCGCCTGCTGCATTGTCTGTTGTCTCTTCTTTGCTTCCGCATGCTGCTAAGGAAACAACCATGCTTGTTGCAAGTAATACGCTTAATACTTTTTTCTTCATTGAAAATTTCCTCCCTTTTTTCTTCCCGCATTTTTGCGTTTCCGAACCATTTTACCGACTTTTGTGCATTTGCGCAATACTTCTTTTGTTTCGCATTTTGTGTTGCCATCTGTTTTGCGTTTTGTTGCGTTCCGCTTTTGTGTTTTATTGCGTTCCGCTTTTTGCGCAATCGGTTGTTCTATGGTTTAAGTATAGTACGCGGTTGTTTTTGTGTCAATGTGCATGATTTATAATAAATATGTTTGTTTTTTGTCTATTTTTACCAAATCAATTTGTTATTTTCTTGTCATATTCTTTTCATTTTCAATCATTGTGCAACCGATAAACCTTGAAATTTCAAGCATTTATGAACATTTTTAATGGAATGAAAGCGTGTCGTGAAGCAAAAGCAAATGGCGCAGATATAGCGTTATTTCCAGAAATGTGGAGTAGCGGATATACTTTTCCTCACAATAAAGAATGGTTGGAGCAAAACTCCATTTCATTAAACAGTAAGTATGTAAAGCAATTTTCGGAGATTTCTTTAAAACTGAATATGGCAATAGCGATAACACTGTTGGAAAAGCATGAGCCTAAGCCTAGAAATACAGTTTGCCTATTTGATAGACATGGAAAGCTGGTATATTGTTACTCAAAGGTACATATCTGTGACTTCGGAGAGGACGATGATGAAGGGGTACTTGATGCCGGAGAAAACTTTTATGTTGAGGAACTTGATACCAAAGAAGGTCTGATCAAAGTCGGTTCAATGATTTGTTATGACAGAGAGTTTCCTGAGTCTGCCAGAATCCTGATGATCAAAGGCGCAGAACTCATTCTTGTTCCAAATGCCTGTCCTATGGAAATAAATAGATTATCTCAATTGCGCGGCCGGGCTTATGAGAATATGTTAGCGATTGCTACTTGTAACTATCCTGCTCTGTATCGTGGTTGTAATGGACACTCAACATTGTTTGATGGCGTTATATATAACACAGAGACAGGTGCGCCTCGTGATATGCTTGTGAGTGAAGCTGGAGATGAAGAAGGTGTGTTTTTGGCTGAACTAGATGTAGATATGCTACGAAAGTATAGAAGTTGTGAAATAGGTGGACTAAAAAATAGAAGACCAGAATTATACAGACTAATCACTGAACATATAGAAGTTTGACAGATGAGACAGAAAAATACTATTGGTAGTTAAACTCCGGTTATACTCTCTTTCTAAAAGTTTTATAAAATATCAGCAGATCTCATATACATTTTACTTTATAAATGCTATTCTTAATCCATCGCAGATGTATTGCAGTCATTCAATGACTGCATCTTTTATCTTATCTGTGTTTATACATTCGAAAAAATCTGGCATATCGCCTCATTTTTCAACCATCATAACCACATATCTACGAAGGAGGACACATGACCTTACACACAAATCTATCTTTTGAAACTGCAACCGGCAGTATTGACTATCCATTTACAAATGACTATATGTTTCGTGCTATTTTACAGAAGGACAAGCAGGTGCTGAAAGCATTGATTGCAGCTTTGCTACACCTAAAAAAAGAAAGTATTCACGATGTAGCCATCACAAACCCAATCGAGCTTGGTGCTGCGATTTCAGACAAAGATTTTATTCTGGATATCCGCGTCAATCTGAATAATGAACAGCTTATCGACCTTGAAATGCAGATGTCTAACGAATACAACTGGTCAGAACGTTCCATCAGCTACGCAGCAAGAAGCTTTGACCAGCTCAATTCCGGGGAAGAATACAAAGAAGTGCTTCCGGTTCACAGTATTGGATTCTTAAACTTTACATTATTTGAAGATCAGCCCGAATTTTTCGCTACTTATGAACTTCGAAATAAAAAAACAGGGCATCTTTACAGTAGTAAATTTTCCATCCATGTGTTAGACTTAACTCGGATAGACCTTGCCACAGCCGAGGATCAAAACTATGAGATTGACCGCTGGGCGAAACTTTTTAAAGCTAAGACATGGGAGGAACTCAGAATGATTGCAAAGAACAACCCAGATTTATTGCAGGCTTCCAATGATCTTTACACTGTCAATGCTGATGAAATCATCCGGCAGCAGGCGAGAGCACGTGCAGATGCGGAGTTTTGGGAGCGAAATAAAAATGCTAAAATTAAACAGCTGGAAGATACGATTATTGAACAGGATAATACAATCGCTGAAAATCAAAAACTGCTAGCTGAAAAGGATGCAGAATTACTTCGTCTTCAGAAAGAACTCGCAAAACTAAAACAGCTTTAACCAGAGTTTCACTTATATGCTTGAAGCAAAATATAATATAAGTAATATGGCTTCTGGAAATTTATTGAAAAAGCTGGGCTTTCAAATTGATGGAGAGCTTAGAAACAGAAGAATTGGAATTGAAGATGTGTAATTGTGATTAAAACCGTCCATGTTCATAAGTTGTCAGATGAAATGTTTTATCGCATAGAGGTGGAAATAACCGTGAGTTCCATAACATAAATTGCAGATTCTGTGGTGCAATTCACAGCGTAAATTGGGCAAATATAAGCGTCCTCTCACAAGTCATTCGTGTAGAGTAGGCGGATGAAAATTTCATCCGCCCCTCATCAAACCGTGCATGAGGTTCTCCCTCACACGGCTTTCCGACATTCTTCTTTCTACAGCATTACGTCATGCTCTAGCCATTTTCTTTAATCCTTTTTCGTAAATGCTATTTCTAACAAATCCCACTCTTGACATATGTTTACGCCTTTGGTGTTTCTTGTTATACCATCTTGTAAAGGTGCAGATAATATACCAGTCTAATTCCTGCATCCATGTCTCATTTGTTTTGGTGGAATAATAATTCTTCCAACCTATGATTTTCGGATTTAGATTCTTTATTAAATCCTCTTCCTTTGCAACTAACAGACTTCGACCGTTTACATTCTTTTTGATTTCTGCTTTCATCTTCTTCATGGCTTTCCTGCTCGGGTACTGATAAGTTTCTTTATACAATTGTCCTTTGCTTGTTTCCGTTGTCATTCTTCTGTGGTGCATTCCAAGAAAGTCAAATCCCTCTTTTCCGTCCCACATGCTGACAATCTTTGTTTTTACTGGGTGTAGCTTTAAATCCAGTTTTGCCATGATGTACTGCAATAAGTTCAGTGCGTGATTTGCATTTTTCTTATTCTTGCAAATGATGACTGTATCATCTGCGTACCTTACAAGAATACCGTGAGTAAGTCCATACTTTTCCCACAGTCTGTCCAGTGTATTTAAGTAGATGTTTGCCAATAACGGAGATATAACTGAACCTTGGCTTGTTCCCAGTTCGGAAATTGTCAGTACATTTCCGTATAATACTCCTGATACTAACCATTGTCTTATCAGCTTCAATATCCTACGGTCTGATATTCTCTGCTCT